>Ga0182012_10000324_pt1 | contig 54265 bp, 50 predicted proteins | sample 612S2SmetaG_FD_120486 | JGI IMG/M metagenome (GOLD analysis project Ga0182012, IMG submission 120486) | Permafrost microbial communities from Stordalen Mire, Sweden - 612S2S metaG | ecosystem: Environmental > Terrestrial > Soil > Wetlands > Permafrost | place: Sweden: Stordalen | collected... | reverse complement strand
CTGAGTGAGGTACACGATACCGGTGCTGCTGCCCGAGACGGCGCCGGTCAGCGCGGAACTCGCTCCCAATCCGCCGTGCGCGCCGGAGTAGCCGTAACCGCCCGCACCCCCGTTCTGGGTGACCGAGACAGTTGCCTGCCCACTGCCGGAACTGGCCGTTGCCGAAGTGCCGCTGACGAGGCCGCCGTTACCGGCGCTGAATCCGGCGCCTTCCCCGTTGCCGCCTTGCCCGCCCGCCGCGTACGCGGAACTGGTTGCCGAATTCGCCCCCGTCGCGGTCGCCGAGGCGCTGGTTCCGGTGGCGTTTCCGCCGGCGCCGCCCGAGGCCCCGCTGCCACCGGTTCCCGGCGCACCGGCGCTGCCGCCGCCGCCGCCGTTAGCATTCGCCGCCGCCGTGGCGGTTCCTGATGAGGGTGCGGTTGTTCCGACCGTGGCCGTCGCATTGCCCCCGGCGGCGCCGGCGCCGGCGGAGCCCCCCAGAGGATAACCACTGCCGCCCGAACCCCCGGTGCCGCCATATGCGTCCGCGGTGTTGGAAGGATCCGTCGGAGTCGATGTCGCCGCGGTCGCACCGCCTCCGGCCGTGCCGCTTGTGCCATTGGGAGAGCCGGATGTGCCGGAGGTGCCATTGGTACCGCTCGAGCCGGTGACCGACACGGTTCCGGCCAACGCATGCGTGGTGGCGAGTGCCAAAATCACGGGGCTAGTCCACCGCAGCGCAGCCCTCACTGCATCTCTTAAAGTGGTATTGGAAACAGACGCGCGGCCGCGCTCTTTAGACTGGTTGCCCATGATGCAATCCCCTTTTATTGTTTTCAGTTCTACTTTATCGAGCTGTTCTTGTTTCAATGCAAATGACGGGGCGCCGATCGAGTCGAGTCCGATCGGACAACGCTGAAAGATAAATCATTCTTGTAACATTTCGATGACGCGCACCGACGCGGACAATCGAGTCGATCGGAGGGCGCGAACAAAAATCCCCCGGGGGCAGGGAGCAGATTATTCTTCGCATTGTGATGGCCGCCAGCCATTGGACACCGTTCTCCGTTTAACCAGCGTAGCAGCACACAGACGCAACGCCGTCAAGTTCCCTGAGTCCGACCCCACTCGAATTTATGCCTTACATTAACCGATGGCGGACTAGTAGACATAATGCGAAATTATTTTTCAATGCCAAGCGCAAAATGTCGCGAGCGATTAAAGACTCGTCACAACTTGCACATGAATCCCATGATCTTGCCAACTGCCATGCTGTGCGTCCGCGAAGGCCGGGTGAATTAGGCGCAATCCATAGGCGAGATCCGCTTGAACGTGCGCCCACTTCAGCCGAAACGTCAGTCCATAGGAGGAAAACGTATCGTTCGGCTGATCGACATCATGCCCGCTCGCCCAGTCGAAAAAAGTCCCCAGCGTTACCCCGGGACGAAGCGAGGCCGCCGCCGGCAACGCGAGCCAGCGAAAGTCGAAGTTCAAATTCGTCGCATTGGAGACGAGCACCTCATCCTCCTGATAACCGCGCACCGAATTGATGCCGCCGATTTCGAGCGCATGCAGGTCCGAGATCTGCGAATGGGTGCGCTGCAGGATCGCGCGCGATTCGAACTCGAACGGCGCGTGAGGGAATTCCCATAGGTCGTGCAGCTGACCGACCCAGACGAAATAATTCTGATCCGGCAACGGATAGGTCGCCGGTCCCGGCGGATAACCACGCAAATCGGCATGCAGTGCCGTGAATTTGAGATTCAGGTATTGCTGCGCGGATCGGTAGCTGTATTGCGGGATCAAGCTCGCGGTCAGCGAGTGGGTCGATCCCGGGGTCAAACCCGGCGAAAGCGAGGAAAGACCATAACCCGGTGTCGATTCTTCTTCGTTGGCGATGCTGACGCCGACGTTGACCTGCTGGCGCAGCGAACCCCAAATGGCTTGGCTCAGCTTGAATTCCTGGCGCTCGATCGTACTGCTTATCTCCGGCGTCGACTGCGCCTGTGCAGGATAGACGGTATTGACTCTCGCCGCCGATAGCGATACCGCGCTGTCCGCGCGATTCAAGGGTATCTGCCAGTTCAGCGTGTAGCCGATCCCGCCGGAGAATTCGAGCGGCCCCGACAGAGACGAATCGATCACGTCGCCGAAGCCGGTCAAATTCCGCAATTGGCCGCCGATGTCGTATGACTTCTCGCCGATCGAGGGTGGACGATAATTGTTCAAGGCGGCGGACAGGGAATAGGGCTTGGCGCGCTGCGCGTTCACATCCAATATCGCATCTGCGGATTCCGGAACCGGTTCGAGGTTCGACGTGACGTGCGCGATCATCGGATCCTCCGACAGCCGCTGAAGCCGCGATCGCAGCACATCGGTGTTCAACGCATCGTCCTCGCGCACATGCAATCGTTCGACCACATAAGACGGACGCAACCCATTCGCGCCCTGAACGCGGATCTCCTTAATCCGCCCTTCGATCACCAAGAAGCTCAGCATCCCGTCGTGGTAGGAAGCATCCGGATCGACGACCACACTCGAGGTGATGTAACCGTGGTCCGTGTAGCGATGCGTCAACGCGCTGCACAGCGCCTCGACGTCGTCGGCGGTCAGGTCGCGCCCCAGGTAGGGGGCGGCGACCGCGCGCAGTGCGGCCGTCGGCAATGCGCGGTTGCCGCGGAATACGATTCGCTCGACCCGGAGTGGCTGTGAATCTGCCTTGCCAGCCACGGCTGCATCCGCAGGAATCGACGCAAGTGCCGCGCCACCGCTCGGCAATCCCGACGCCAGGATCGAGCAAACAACACCGATCGACGCCACACGCGGATTACGCATCGATCGTCGAGCGCGAAGCCACGGCTATATGAACTGGAATGCCTGCGCCGCGGCTCGGCTACGAGGTGCAGCCGTGATCGCAACGGTCGCGCTCGATCTGCAACGTCGCGTGGTCGATGCGAAACCGCTTCTTGAGGCTCGGCGTCAGGGCGCCCAGGAGTGCCTCGTCCGCATCCCGGTCCGGCACCACGAGATGCGCGGTCAACGCCACGCTCGTCGTGGACAGCGCCCAGATGTGAAGGTCGTGCACGTCGGTGACGCCGCGTTGGTGGGACAGATACGACATGACGTCGGTCGAGTTGACGCCGGCCGGAACGCCGTCGAGTGAGAGGTGCAGCGAGTCGCGCAACAGCCGCCAGGTGCTCAATAGGATCACCGCGACGATCAGCTAACTGACCGCCGGGTCGAGCCAGCTCCAGCCCGTGAACAGGATGATGCCGCCCGACACCAGCACGCCCGCGGACACGGCCGCATCACCCAGCATGTGCAGGTAGGCGCTGCGCCGGTTCAAGTCGTCATGGCTGCCGCTGTGCAGGAGCCAGGCGCTCACGCCATTCAGGACGATGCCGACGGCCGCCACCCCGGCGACGGTGGCTCCAGCCACGTGAGGCGGCGATGCGATGCGTCCCACGGCTTCCCATGCGATCGCACCGCAGGCCACCAACAGGAGCACGGCGTTCACCAGGGCGGCAAGCACCGAGGAGCGCCCCAATCCATAGGTGAACTTCCCGCCCGGCGGCCTGCGGCCAAGATAGACGGCGGCACAGGCGCATAGGAGTCCGAGCACGTCCCCGAAGTTGTGCCCCGCATCGGCAATAAGGGCGACCGAGTTGGACACGAAGCCGAAGGTGATCTCGATCGCTACGAACGACAGATTGAGCACCATCGCGATCATCATGCGCATGGTCACCGCGTCGGCGTTCAGGCCGTGCGAATGGGCATGAGCATGTCCAGAGGCGTGCGCATGGCCGTGACCCGCATCGTGCTCGTGATCGTCGCCGTGCTCATGGTCATGGTCGTCATGGTCATGGTCATGGTCTTCCCCGCCGGGGGCGGCGTGACGATCATGAGGTCCGTGATGTTCCATCCGTTTCGTGATCCTTGAGTTGCTGAAAAGTCCGCAATCGCCACAATCAGGGGAAAAGAGACCTTCGCCCAAAGCACCGCCACAACCAATGGTACTACGCCGCCCAGGACGCTCGCCGGAACCAGGCCAAACATTGCGGCGTAAACCCCGTCCCGGGCGGCCTAAAGACCGAGCGCGCTCAACGAGGGGTGGTCGTCGGGGCGCCGGCCCGGTGCCCAATGGTATTTTCGCTCGGCCGCAGTGATCGGCAGATCGTTGATGCTGGCGATGCGCAGTCGCATGAGGCCCGCGTCATCGAATTCCCAGTTTTCGTTTCCGTAGCTGCGGAACCAATGGCCGCTGTCGTCATGCCATTCATAGGCGAATCTGACCGCGATGCGGTTCTCACGGAACGCCCACAATTCCTTGATGAGACGGTAATCGAGCTCGCGCGCCCACTTGCGCACCAGGAAAGCCTGGATGGCATCGCGCCCCTCGAGGAACTCGGCGCGATTGCGCCAGCGGCTGTCCTGCGTATAGGCGAGGGCGACTCGGGCCGGATCGCGCGTGTTCCACGCATCCTCCGCCATGCGCACTTTTTGCGCAGCGGTGGCGGCATCGAAGGGCGGCAGCGGCGGTCGGGTCACGGCGGCGGTCATGGCTGGCTCATTCTACTCCGCAATGAGCGGGAGCTTAAATCGTGCCGACTCAGCCGCCCGCGCGCGTCGATTGCAGGTCGAAGCCACCTGAACCGCTGAGCCAGGTGTCCTTGTCCCGGATGATCGCCTGCGCGGGCAGACTGGCCGTCTGCACGCCGATGCCCGGAAGCTTGCGCACCGCCGTACCTACGGAAAAGATCTCGACCAGACTCGTCCCGAGCTCGATGATGTAGGTTTTGATGCCCACGACCTCCTCCGCGCCGAGCGCGGCCGCCTCGCGCTTGAGCCGGTCGAACACCTGCTCGCGCGCGTCGTAGATCAGGGTGGTCAAATCGGGGAGCTCCCCCTTCACGAAGCTCTGAAACGCCGCCTTGATGCCGCCGATCGCGCCGAGCGAATAGACCGACGTGGAGATCAGGAGCTTCAACGGGATGTAGCCGAGCTGCGTCATGCCCCAGAGCTCCTCGCCGGTCAGATCGCTGGTGGCGGGAGAGGAGGCGAATTCGGCCGGAAACGCCGGGTGCGAGGCCGCGGTGCCCGCCATGTACATCTCATGGAATCCCGCGAAATGCATGACGTTGGTGCGTATGCCCACCACGGCATTCGCGCCCGCGGCCTTGGCGTGGCTCACCACGCGGTCGAGCGCATGGTGTCGCGTCTCGTTGAACACGTCGCTGAACTCCTTGATCTCACCCCGCACCAGGGTTTTCAGCGTGCCGGCAATCCCCCCCACCGCGCCCACGGAATAGGCGATATTGCCGAACACGAACTCGCGCGGCTCATAGCCCGCGTCCATGTGGCAGTAAAGCTCCTGGGCGTCGCCCGCGCTGGTGAAGGCTTGTGCACCGGGCGCCCCGCTCACCCCGGAGCCCACGAACAGGAACTCCGAGTTGCCGCCGAGGCTGCGCAGCTCCGAGGTGACGCCGACCACGCCGTGCACGCCCTCCCGCCTGGCTTCCGCCCGCATGCGCTCGAACGCAGCCTCACGCCCCGCGTGGATCATCCCCGTGACGTCCGGAATCTCTCCGCCGACGATGCCGCGAAAAGCCGAACGCACCCCGCCGAGAAAGCCCATGGATTGGATGCTGTTGCCGAGCACCACACCGCTCGGCGTCAGTCCCTTGAGCCGCATGCAATAAATTTCGTTTCCGGACAGCCCGGTCAGCTTGGGTTCAGTCAGCATGTTGGCGTACGCTCCATTCGTTTCGAATATTCGCCGAGGTCGATCCGCTGCCGTCGGCGCGCCATCCGGGCGGCCCGAACACCACGCCCATCGCCTCGCGCCACGAGCGGGCGGTGATCAGATCGCGCGCGATGGACATCCACTCGTGAAAGGCGATGCGGACCGGATTGAAGGTGTCGATGTTCTTCACGATGCCGTAACGGGGCGGCTCCTGCTCGCACTCCTCGGCGAAGGTGCCGAACAGCCGGTCCCACACCATGAGCACGCCGGCGTAGTTGCGATCCAGGTAGCGCGGATTCGAAGCGTGATGCACCCGATGATGCGACGGTGTGTTGAACAGATATTCGAACCAGCGCGGCATGCGCTTCACGGCTTCGGTGTGAATCCAGAATTGATAGAACAGGTTGAAGCCCTGCTCGGCCAGAATCATGGCGGGCGGAAAGCCGAGCAATGCGAGCGGAATCCAGGGCGTCCAGGTGCCGACGATGACGCTGGTCCACGATTGCCGGATGGCGGTCGACAGATTGTACTCCTGCGAGGAGTGATGATTGACGTGGGCGGCCCACCAAAAGCGGCACTCGTGGCTGATGCGATGGAACCAGTAGTACGTGAAATCGTCGAGGACGAACAGCGCAGCCCACGCCCAGGGCGATGAGGGCGAGAGGTCGAGCAAGCGGTGCTCGTAGGCCGCGGTCAGCCCCGCGAACACGACCCCCGCCATGCCGAGATTCATGACGATGTTTCCCGCCTGCATGCCGAGCGAGGCCAGGGTGTCCCTGCCGCGGTAGCGGGCCTTCACGAGGGCCCTCTGCGCGAACGCAGCCTCGATGGCAATCATGGCAAGCGAGATGAGCAGAAAGATCTCGGGCAGATTCAAGCGTCGGTGCATGCTCGGAGCCTCAAGCCGGCAGATATCGATTGATGAGCTCCGCCATGCGCTCGGTCGCCGTATGGAAGAGATCGACGCCGAGATCCGGCAAATCCACATAGGCGGCGTCCGCCTTCAGCATGGGCCTCACCCTGAGGGTTTGCTCCATGAGTTCGTCATGAGGTGCGAACACCGTCAGGGGCGAACGCAGGCTCTTGAGCTTTTTTTCCATCGGATAGCCGCTCGAGGCGCGCAACGCCGCGCCGGGATTGGCGGCGAGCAGATGCTCCACGAACCGCCGATGCGCATCGGCGAGATCGTACGGCGGCTGACGAAAGGCGAAACAGCCGCGCCAGGCGCCGAGCACATGGCCGCCCTCGGCGGCCGGCTTCAAGGGCTGCTCGCTGTACTTTTCCATCTGCCGCTGCTGCTCCTCGACGCTGAACAGCGGCATGCCGACCGCGATCACGCGGCGGACCTGGGCAGGCGCCTGATGCGCGATTTCAACCGCTTCCGCCGACCCCACGTGTACGCCCAGCACGTCGAACTGACCCTCGATTCCCGCCGCCTCCAAGGCGTCCACGGTGCACTGCGCATATTGTTCCAGGGACAAAGCCCAAGGCGGCGCGTCGGAGAACCCGTAGCCGAGACGGTCCGGTGCGTGGCTGGGTCGGGTCAGCCGCCCCTGCAGCGCCTCCCACATCTCGCCCGAGCGCGGCGAGGGATGCAGAAGCACGAGCGGTATGCCCTTGCCCTCCGTGCTGCGTACGTGCAGCTGTCCGAATCGGGTGGGAAACAATCGCCGGGTGAGTGCCAAGGTGGAGCCTCGAATGTCGCCAATCGGTTCAGTCAGCGTGCTCGTCCAGAAACCGCTCGATCAGCGGCGCAATCGCTTCCGGCCGTTCGATGTGCAGCATGTGACCCGCCCCGGCGATGTGAACGATCTCGATGTCGCGCACCATCGCCCGCCACGCCGCATCGGCACCATCCTGTCCGAGCTTCGCCAGAAAATCGGATTCCTCGCCCAGCACCATCAGCATGGGTGCACGCACCCCCCGCCACGCTGCCTCCGCGTCCTCGCGTTTGTAGAGCACCGGATTGACCCAGCGATGCCGCGCATCGCCCAGCAGATGAACACGACCATCGCCCTCGATCTTACCCCAAGCGGCGGCGATGAATCGTGAACGCGCCTCGCCGAACCGCGAATAGCGGAACTGGATGATGGAAGCGAGCTGATCGAAGGAATCGTAGGTTCTCAGCGGTGGAACCGTCTTGATCTGATCCAGCCACTCGACGAGCCTCGCCGGCGCGCGCTCCGGCGAGGTGCGCGGCAGCCCAAAGCCTTCGAGGTTGACGAGGCAGCGCACGCGCTCGGGCCGCAGTCCCGCATACAGGCTCGCGACATTGCCGCCCATGCTGTGCCCGATCAGCCGCACCGGCCGATCCGGGCTCACCCTGTCGAGCCATTGATCGAGATCCGCGAGGTAATCCGGAAACCAGTAGCCGTCCCGGGCCCAGCCGCTTCTTCCGAATCCGCGCCAATCGATCGCCGCCAGCGCCCGATCGCGCTGGAATTCATCCACCAGGAATTGGAAGGTATCGCCGGTGTCCTGAAAGCCGTGCAGCAAGATCACGGGCGACTCGCCGACTGCGCTCTCGGGTCCCCAGCGTCTCAGGTGAAGATCGAGTCCGCGGACACGAATGGTCTCATGCCGCGGCGGGCGCAGCACCTGATAGGAGGCCGGCGTCGTCAATCAGGAACGCAGACTGCTGCCGATGAGCGCGCCCACGATGCCGCCGATCAATCCCCCGACGGCGGCGGCGGCGACGATTTGAGGCTGAGGAGGCTTGTCATTGTCGTCCGGCGTCGCCCCCCCCTTGGATCCGGTGCCCTTTGGGGCGCTCGAACCTGCGCCCGAACTCGACCCGGAGCCGGTGCCTGACCCCTCGGCCGAACCGGGATCCTTTGGATTGCTTTGGTCATTCCCGTTAGGCATAAACGATCCTCGATAGTGTTCCTGGAAGTTACCTCATACACGCTCGCGACCCCGGGTCGCAAGCGCGTGCTGCGTTTGCCCCCGGCGCGGGCGCGGGAGCATGCTCCTGGGCGTGAAAGGAGAGCGCATCGGTCCGTACCGCGTCGTCGGCACCCTGGGTGCGGGCGGCATGGGCGAGGTTTACCTAGCGGAACGCGCGGATGCCGAATTCGAACAGCGCGTCGCGATCAAAGTGGTGCATGGGGGCGCATTCAGCCGCACGGTTCAATCGCGCCTCAAGATAGAGCGGCAGATCCTGGCCCAGCTCGATCATCCCAACATCGCGCACCTCTTGGACGGCGGAACCCTGCCGGATGGAACCGCCTACCTGGTCATGGAGTACATCGATGGGGTGCCGATCGACACCTTCTGCGACACCCATCGGCTCGACCTGGCGGCGCGGCTCGAGCTGTTCGGCATCGTTTGCGCCGCTGTGCATTACGCGCATCAAAACCTGATCGTGCATCGGGATCTCAAGCCTTCCAACATCCTGGTCACCACGACCGGTGTCCCCAAGCTCCTGGACTTCGGCATCGCGAAACTGTTGGACGAACGGCAAGTGGGACAGCATACGCTCGCGGTGACCCGCGACGACCTTCGACTGATGACCCCGGATCACGCGAGCCCGGAGCAGGTTCGAGGGCAGCCCATCACCACGGCGAGCGATGTCTATGTTCTCGGTGTGTTGCTTTACAAGCTTCTGGCGGGCGTCGGTCCCTTCCTGATCGCATCCGTCCGGCTCGTGGATATCGATCGCGCCATTTGCGAAACGGCTCCGCCGCTTCCGAGCCACGCCGTACCCGACGCCAACTCCGCGCAGGCACACGCCATCTCGCAGGCTCGAAGCACCAGCATCCGCAAGCTCCGTCGCGCCCTCGAGGGGGATTTGGACAACATCATATGCATGGCGATGCGCAAGGAGCCCGAACGCCGCTACGGCTCTGCGGAGCAGCTTGCGGGCGACATCCGCCGCTATTTGCAAGGCAAGACCGTCATCGCCCGCAAGGACACGCTCTCGTATCGGAGCACGAAGTTCATCAAGCGTCATTGGCTGCCGGTCGCTGCCGGCCTCGTGGTGTTCTTCTTGATCCTGGCCTTCACCGTCACGACTTACGTGCAATCGGTGCGCATCGCGGCTGAGCGCGATCGCGTTGCCGAGCAGCGCGAGGCCGCCGAGCACGAACGGGCAAGGGCCGAGGAGGTGTCGACGTTTCTGGTCGATCTGTTCAAGCTCTCCGATCCCGAGGTGAACCGCGGCAATCAGATCACCGCCCGGGAGCTGTTGGACTCGAGCACCAAACGGTTGCGCGATGCATTCAGGGACCAGCCGGCGACCAAGGCGGCTCTTTTGGCAACCGTGGGCGATGTGTACGACAGCCTCGGACAGTATCAGGATGCTGTGCCCATCTTGCGCGAGTCGTTGGTTCTGCAGCAGCAATCGAAGGACAAATCGCATGTCGATACGCTCCTGGAGTTGGGCCGCGTGCTCTTCAAGAGCGGAAGTCTGCAGGACGCCGAGGCGCCGCTGCAGGAGGCATTGCGCCTGTCGCAACGCGAATTCGGCGGGGTCGACCTGGAGTCCGGTCGGGCGTTGTGGGAGCTGGGCCAGCTCCGGCATCTGCAGGGAAACGCGGGCGGCGCGATCGATCTCTACAAGCGCGCACTCGACATCCTCGAGACCGCGCAGGCGCCGCCCACGGAGATCGCAAGGTTGCTGGACGATCTGGCGCAGGACTACGAGCGACAGCAGCAGTGGGTTCTCGCCAAGCAAACCTACGAAAGGGCTCTGAAGATCGACCGGGACATCCTGGGCAACGATCATCCGCGGGTGGCCTCGCATCTCCAAAATCTCGCGATCGTCGCGCAGAACATGGGCGATTTGAAGCGCGCCGAAAGCCTGTATCGCGAGGCGATCGACAGCGAGGAGCGCGCGTTCGGCGACCAGCATCCGGAAACCGCCGCGGCGCAGGGAAACTATGCGCTGCTGCTCGAACGAGAGGGCCGGCTGGCGGAGGCGGAGCCGCTGCTCCGTAATGCGTTGGATGTTGCGCTCAAGGTTTGGGGGGCCGACAATTACAATGTCGGCTACGCGCGCGTGAGTCTTGCCATGGTGCTGCACGACGAAGGTCAGCTCAGCGAGGCTGAGAGTCAATTCCGTCAGGCGCTCGCGATCTACGACAAATCTCTGCCGGCCAACCATCCCTATCGAGCCACCGCACTGTCGCACCTGGCGCGAATTCTGGTGGATCGCGGGAAGGCCCAAGAGGCTCTTCCCCTGAGCGATCAGTCGGTGGCGATCTGGAGTGCCAACTTCCCGGCATCGCACCCGCTTACCGCCCAGGGGCGCGCCATTCATGCCTACGTGTTGGCCCATCTGGGCCGCCGCCGCGAGGCCGCCGCCGAACTCGCGACGGCCGTGCCCATTCTGCTGGCCGCGCAGGGTCCCGATGACCCTGGCGTGCGGCGCGCCCAAGCTTGGTGGGCGAGCGTACGAGAATCGGCCCCGCCCTCGACTGCCCGTGCTGCCGGCATTCCGCAGGGCGCGGCGCCGGCGGAGGCGGCCCCTCGCTAGCTCACGGACTCAGGAAAATCTTGTAGGCCGGGTTCTCGGTCTCTTCGATGTAGGCGTACTGCAGCTCCTTGAGGTGCAATAGGAAGTCCGGCAGCGTCTCCGGGGGCACCTGAATCCCCGCGAGCACGCGTCCGTAGTCCGCGCCGTGATTTCGGTAATGGAACAGGCTGATGTTCCACTTCGGCCCGACCGCCTGCAGAAATTTCAGCAGCGCTCCCGGCCGCTCGGGGAATTCGAACCGATAGAGCCGCTCGTCCGTCAGATTTCGCGCATGCCCGCCGACCATGTAGCGAACATGCAGTTTTGCCGTCTCGTTGTCGGTCATGTCGTGCACGGCGAAGCCCGCCTCGCGCAGCATGCTGATCACCGACGCACGCTCGGTGCGGCCCTGATTCAAGGCGAGACCGACGAACAGCTGGGCGGTTTTGGATTCGCGGTAGCGATAATCGAATTCGGTCACGCTGCGCTTGCCGAGCAGCTCGCAGAATCTCAAGAAGGAGCCGGGAACCTCGGGTATCTCCACCGCCAGCAGGGCCTCGCGCTGAGCGCCGATGTCCGCCCGCTCGGCCACGTACCGCAACCGGTCGAAGTTCATGTTCGCCCCGCCGTTGATCGCCACCAGGGTGCGCCCGGTGCAGCCCTCGCGCGCCACGTATTTCTTGATGCCGGCGACCGCGAGCGCGCCCGCGGGCTCCGCGATCGAGCGGGTGTCCTGGAAGATGTCCTGGATGGCCGCGCAGATCTGATCCGTGGTCACGAGGAGAATCTCGTCGACGTACTGCCGCGCGAGCTTGAACGGTTCCTCGCCCACCCTGCGCACCGCGACGCCGTCGGCGAAGATGCCGACGCGATCGAGCGTGACCCGCTTGCCTGCGCGCAGCGACTCGTACATGCCCGCCGCATCCTCCGGTTCGACCCCGATGATCTTGATCCGCGGGTAGAGGGACTTGGCGTAGGCCGCAATCCCGCCAATCAAGCCGCCGCCGCCTACGGGGACGAAAATGGCATGAATGTCGTCGCCATGCCATTGGCGCAGGATCTCCATCGCGATCGTTCCCTGCCCCGCAATCACGTCGGGGTCGTCGAACGGGTGCACGAAGACCAATCCCCGTTCGCGCGCGATTTCGGTCGCCCGTTCGTTGGCCTCGTCGTAATCGTCGCCGTGCAGGACGATTTCGGCGCCCAGCTCGGCGACCGCCTGCACCTTGATGTCCGGGGTCGTGAGCGGCATCACGATGACCGCGCGGATGCCGCGCGTGCGCGCGCCCAGGGCGACGCCCTGGGCATGATTCCCGGCCGAAGCGCAAATCACGCCGCGCTGCGCCGCCGTGTCCGACAGCTGGGCGATCTTGTTGTAGGCGCCGCGAATTTTGAACGAAAACACCGGCTGGAGGTCTTCCCGTTTGAAGAGCACGCGGTTGTCGAGGCGTCTCGAGAGACGCGGCGCAGCCTCCAGCGAGGTCTCGATGGCCACGTCATAGACCTTGGCTTTGAGTATTTTTTCTACGTAACTTTCTTGCATGGCCTGCTTCTGCTTGGGGACGGCTACATTAGCTCAAGCCCGATCCGGGGGGTATTCCGGTCCGAAACGGCTCAAACTGTGAGGCGCTGCACAGTGGCGGGCGATCTCGGCGATAAAGGCGGGGGCTTAATTGGGTAACATGTCGCCATGCGGACGCTGAAATCGCGCTCTACCACGCTCTTGGCCGGCTGCTGGCTGATTGCCTGCCTCGCGATATCGCCCGCCGTTCGTGCGTTGGCGGGTGATTCCGTCTCGACCGAGAACGTCAAGGCGCGGTTGATCAGCGAGAACGACGCCATAGCACCCGGGCAATCGGTCTGGGTCGCCCTCGAGCTGAACATTCGCGACGGCTGGCACACCTATTGGCGGAATCCCGGCGACTCCGGTCAGGCCACCCAGCTGGCGTGGACCCTGCCCGCGGGCGTGACCGCGGGGGACATCGTCTGGCCCATGCCACATCGCTTCGAGGTCGCCCCGTTGGTGAATTATGGCTACGCGAAGCACGCCATGCACCTGGTCAAGGTCACGGCGGCTTCCGATCTCAAGGATGGGGCGTCGCTCGATCTCGCCGCCAAGGCGAGCTGGCTGGTGTGCGCGGATGTCTGTATCCCGGAGAGCGCCAATCTGCATCTTCGATTGCCGGTTCGGACGGGCGGCGGAGCCGCCGATCCGGCCGTTTTGCCCTTGTTTGCCGCGGCGCGCGCCGAGTTGCCGGGCGTCGCGCCGGCGCAAAGCGCCGCCAGAGTCGCTGACGGCCGGCTCGTGCTCACGCTCGGCAAGGACTGGGGCGCTGCGCTGACCCAGCTGAAATCGCTCGCGTTCTACCCTTACGATGACGGCGTCATCGAGTACGCCGCCCCCCAGACGCTCATCCATAAGGACGCATCGACCGAGCTCTCCATGAAGCTCGGCTACCAGCCTCCCACCTCCGGGCAGGTTCGCGGCGTGCTGATCGCCACCGAACAGAGCGGAGGCGACACCCTCGGTGTGCCGGTCGAAATCACCGCCGCCCTTGCTCCGGGCGCCGCCGTCGGAGCGCCGGCGTCTCCGCGATTCGTCCCGATGCATGCCAGCGCAGCGGCGAGCGCAGAAGCGGGCGTCGCTGCCGCGCCCGAGAAAGCGACGGCGTTGCCCGTGCTCATGCTGCTCGCAGTGCTCGGAGGCCTCGTCTTGAATCTGATGCCCTGCGTCTTTCCCGTGCTCTCCATCAAGGCCATCGGCCTGGTGGAGCAGGCGAAGAAGCATCCTGCCGCCGTGCGCACCAAGGGACTGGTGTTCGCCGCCGGCGTCATCGCCTCGATGCTGACGCTCGCCGCGGTGCTCTTGGCGCTGCGGGCCGGCGGTGAACAGATCGGGTGGGGATTTCAGCTGCAATCGCCGTTGTTCGTCACGCTGATGATGTATTTGTTGCTGGCCGTCGGATTGAACCTGTCCGGCGTGTTCGAGGTGGGAGGGGGCCTCGCGGGAGTTGGCGACGCGCTGACCCAGGGCGACAGCTATCGAGCCTCCTTTTTCACCGGCGTGCTGACGACGCTGGTGGCGACGCCCTGCACGGCGCCGTTCATGGCCGCCGCCGTCGGGGCGGCGCTCACCCAATCGCCGCTCGTTGCGCTCTCGATCTTCGCCTCCCTGGGGCTCGGATTGTCGCTTCCCTACCTGCTGCTGTCGGTCGCACCCTGGATGCGCCGCGCGCTTCCCAAGCCGGGCGCGTGGATGGACACTCTGAAGCAGGTGTTTGCGTTCCCCATGTACGCCTCGGCTGCCTGGCTTCTCTGGGTGCTGGCGCAGCAGACGTCCTCGCTCGGACTCGGCGCGGCCTTGGCCGGCGCCATTCTGGTCGGGTTGGCGGCGTGGGCCTATCAAAAATCCAAGGGCATCTCGGTGGCCGGCCGGCTGACGGCGCTCGCCACCGCGCTCGCGGCCGTGGTGGTGGCGGTCGTGCTGCCGGTGCGATTCGCGAATGTCGCCGCGGCGGCGGCCGCCCCGTCCTCGTCGACGGCCTTGGAATCGGATGAGCAGTGGCAGCCCTACGATGCGGCTCGGGTGGCTCGACTGCGCGCCGAGGGAACACCGGTCCTGGTCAACTTCACCGCCAGTTGGTGCCTCACGTGTCTGGTCAACGAGCGCAATGCGTTTGCGGACCCCAAGGTTCAGCGCGTCTTTCAAGGCAAGGGGGTCACCTTGATGAAAGGCGATTGGACGAACCGCGACGCCGCGATCACCAAGGCGCTGGCGGATTTCGGCCGCGCCGGCGTGCCTCTCTACGTCGTATACAATTCCAAGCCGGGGGGCGGCGAGCCGCTGGTATTGCCGCAACTCCTGACCGCTGGAATCGTCGAAAGCACCTTCTCGGGATTGCCAGATCGCGAATCGAAATGACTCGGACGGCGCAGGATAAGGGACTGTCTCCAGACAACGCTGGTACGGTTCCGGTGGCCGATTTTCGCCGCCAGAGCATGGTGCTTCAGTGGCACATTCTGGGCGGCACTTGGACCGCGTACGACACGCCTCCGTCGCTGGTTCACGGCGTTGCGCTGATTCGCGCGGCCCAACCCAACATCTGCGTGTACGGCCATGGCGGCCGCCTGCGATTGCAGGTGGGGCCTCAACAATTCGCCCTGTCGGAGAACTCGCCCCGGATCAAATGCACGCGCGGCGTCGCAAGCTTCGGCTTGAGGCGTCGATTCACCGTCGAGTCGACGACCGGGGGGGTCCTCTTCTCGCATTCCTATTGGACTGGGAGCCATGGGGGCGAGGATTTTTTTCGTTGGTTCGCGGCGCGGGTGCAGGATCCGGATTGGCGGACTGCGACGGGCCGCCGATGGAGCGAGGGGGTGTCAGCCCCCGTGCTGCGCTCGACTTGATCCCGCCCGCCGTCAGGCCGGCGACTTCCGGCTCCGACAGGTAGCGCCACTCGCCCGTCGGCAGATCGCCCAGATCGATGTTGATGATCCGCACCCGCCGCAGCCGTTCGACGCGGTAACCGAGCGCGGAACACATCCGGCGGATCTGCCGGTTCAATCCTTGGGTCAGAATGATGCGCAAACCATCGCGCGCGACGCGTGTCACCTTGCAGGGTTTGGTCATCACTCCCATGATTTTCACGCCGCTCGCCAGCATGCTGAGCGACAGATCCGTGATCGGACGATTCAGCCCAACCAGATATTCCTTCTCGTGCTCGTTCTCGGAGCGCAGGATCTCATTGACGATGTCGCCATCGTTGGTCAGGAGGATCAGGCCTTCCGAGTCCTTGTCCAGGCGTCCCACGGGAAAGATCCGCTCGGCATGCCCGATGAAGTCGACGATGTTGTCCTGCACGTGCGATTCGGTCGTGCACGTGATGCCGGCGGGCTTGTTCAGGGCGATGTAGATCGGCTTTTTCTTGGCGCCGATGAGTTCCCCGTCCACTCGAACCTCGTCGTCGGCCTGCACCTTGAGGCCGAGTTGAGCCCGAACGCCATTCAGGGTGACGCGCCCCGCTTCGATCCATTGATCTGCTTCACGGCGTGAGCACGCCCCTGTCTCGCTGATGTACTTGTTCAATCTCACGGGTCGCGATGCCCATCATCCGGCGAGAAAGGGCCCGATCCGTCCGGCGAACGCCTTCGGGTCCGAATCGAACAGGTCGGGTGCGTCGATCTCGACGACGCGCGCATGCGGCAACGCACCGTTGGCCCACCGCGTCTCCTCGGGTTGATCGATTTTCGTCTTCACCACCAGGCAAGCCTGCTTGACCGAGGGAACCCGATCGAGCGGAGGCGAGCCGATCAGCACCAGTCGCCGGACCAGCTCGGGCCGCACGACGGCGAGCTCGAGCGCGACGGCGGCGCCGAAGCGCACGCCCAACAAGTCGATCTGTCTGAGGCGCAGGTCGTTCGCCAGATCGGATACGGCCTTCGCGGCATCGGCGTGGCCGAAGCTCGGCGCGGGATCGGATTCGCCGAAACCCGGTAGATCCGGTGCATAAACCGAACGGTCGCCGGCGATCTCGGGCAGGAAGCGCGCAAAGCTCCGGCTCGAGCCCTCTCGGGAGTGAAGGCAGATCAGAGTCACGCCTTCGTCGAAACCGCCGGTGGTGGGAAATGCGGTGCGCACGTGCAGTTGACCGAATTGACAGTCAAAATAGGCGCGACGCGTTCGCACCGCGGCCTGGGGCACGGCTGAGGATTTGGAAAGCTTGGCCACGACGATCTCCCGGCTCCGGATCAAGGCTCAAGGATACTCGATCGACGTGCCCCTCCCCGCGCTCTTGCCGGCAGACTCACTCGCCAACCCGGCGTTTTGTTGCTTTTTTGGTACATTAATTTTTTAATTTTTCTTTATAGGCACTAGTATCGGCGACCGCACGACGCTAGAGTGTTGCTCGAACGCAAAGCATCGTCGGGGAAGTAAAACAGACCGATCATTCGCCGGAGCGCGAAACAACAGCGCCGCCGCGATAGGCATGGGGACTTGAAAGCCGGGCACTGCCCGGCTTTTTTATTGCCTCGGAGGCATCGGCCCGGTGCCAGGGACACCCCCGGCCGAGGCCGCGCCGCCCGGTGGCACCCGGTCCCACTCGCGCGACGCGACGAAACCATTCGAGCGTCCGCCCTTGAATTCCACCACTTCCACCAACCGGTCGCCGTCGTCCGAGAGGCTGAAACGCTGCTCGTAGGGAGGCCTGTCGTCGTCGGGCTCCCCGGACTGCACGACCAGGGTGCGCTCGTCCCACCCGCACCGGGGCGGGGGCGCATCGCCTCGCCCGCGCGCGGGCATGTCGTGGCCTTGCGGCTTGCCGTTGCCACCGGAAGGCGGGCGATGGCCGTCAATGTTATGTGCGCTCGGGCGGCAAGACCTCGAGCCTCCGTCGGAGGTGAAACTGATCCGCTCTGCGGTTTGCTCGAGAGTCAGATACCGACCCGGCCAGCGCAAGCTCTCATCGAGCACGGCCACGGAGGGCATCACAGGGCCGGTGGGACCCCCGGCGCCGGGACCCATGCCGCCGTTCCCTCGCTGCCGGCCTCCACCCCCGCCGCTCGGACCGCCCCCGCTGCCATTAACACCCGCGGTCGCAGCCGCGATCTGGCTTTGCATGAGTCGCTGCGCATCGTCGCTGTCCGCCAGGTTGAGGGTCCAGTGGCCGCTCAGGTCAACCCCGGGAGGCGGCGCCGAGGCAAGCTGGTTGCTCGCGCACCCCGCCATTGCACATACGAACACCAATACGCCCCACCGCATGACGCACCTCTGAATGGAATCAGCAGCGGTTCGGACCGCGGCTCGGGGCGCAAGCTTACAATGACTGGCGGGTGGGAGGCAGGTCCGTCAGGCGATCGGTCGGCGGCTGCAACCGGCGCAGCCGGCCCGCGAGTCGTCGGGCCCGCAAACCCAGACGCGCCCCTCGAACGGCTGGAAACATACGCGCAGGGGCTCGACGCGCCGCACCGTCTGCGTCCCGCACGAAATCTTGCCGTCGGCGAAATCGGCCTGGATGAGATCGACCAGCGACGCAGTGGGCTCATCGACGCCGGTCGGGGGCAGCGCATGGGCCAGGATGCGTGCCTGGATGTCGTCGCGCTTGGAGGAATTGCCGAGCACACCGCGCTTGAAGCGGTCCAGCACCACCAGCACCGAGCTCAACGTGTTGTCGGTCACATCGCTCGGACGGCCCGTGCCGCCCATGAACTTCAGGTGCAACAAGCCGCCCACGCCGCGTCCCTCGTCATGCAGGCAGAGCGCCAGCGCGCCGTGCAAATCGGCGATCAGAAGCATGGGTTCGGGCGAGACATGGTAGGTGTCCGGCGAGACCACGACTTCCGTGAGATCTTTCGTCACCGCGAGGACTTTGGCCACTCTTGAAACCTTATGTTGACTCTCGAATGCTGCACTCAAACAGGCATTTGCTCTGCCGAGCCAATCACGTTTTGCCGACCCCGCCTCGGACCTGGTCGAGACCTCGGAGCGGAAACGGGCATTAGTCCATGCCCGGCGGTTATTAGCATGGTGTTCCCGGGGCGGCTAAAGTATGCCCATGTACCGTTATGACACCATCGATCGCGCGCTGGTCCGCGAGCGGGTCGCACAATTCAGGGATCAGACCCGCCGTTTCCTCGACGGGGAGATGAGCGAGGACGAGTTCCGTCATCTGCGGTTGCGCAACGGCCTGTACATCCAAACCCACGCGCCGATGCTGCGAGTGGCGATCCCGTACGGCTTGCTGTCGTCGCTACAGCTGCGAACGCTGGCTTCCATCGCGCGACGCTACGACCGAGGCTACGGGCACTTCACCACGCGGCAGAATCTGCAATACAACTGGCCGCGCCTCGAGCAGGTGCCGGACATCCTCGCGGAGCTCGCCGAAGTCGAGATGCACGCGATCCAGACCAGCGGTAACTGCATCCGGAACACGACCTCGGACCCTTTGGCGGGTGTCGCCGCCGACGAGCTCGAGGATCCGCGGCCGTGGTGCGAGATCATCCGGCAATGGTCGACGTTTCACCCCGAGTTCACCTACTTGCCGCGCAAATTCAAGATCGCCGTCACCGGATCGCCCGATCAGGATCGCGCGGCCACCTTGGTGCACGACATCGGTGTGCACCTCGTGGCGGGCCCCTGCGGCGAGCGCGGTTTTCGAATTCTCGCCGGCGGCGGGCTCGGGCGCACGCCGGTGATCGGCCAGGTGATCCGCGAGTTCTTGCCGCGCAGGCATCTCTTGTCCTACCTCGAGGCGGTGCTGCGCGTCTACAACCGCGAGGGCAGGCGCGACAACATCCACAAGGCCAGGATCAAGATCCTGGTCCGTTCGCTCGGGCTCGACGAGTTCAAGCGGCGGGTGGAAAGCGAGTGGCAGCTGATCAAGGACGGCCGGCTCGAGATCGAGGAATCCGAGATCGAGCGGATGCGCAGCTTCTTTGCGCCGCCCGCGTACCGCACGCTTCCCGACATCGAGCCCGGCGCCGGCAGGCAGGCGGCCTTTCGGGCCTGGTACCGCTACAACACCGTCGCGCACAAGGTGAGCGGCTATCGCGCGGTGTACATATCCTTGAAGAAGCCCGACGTGGCGCCGGGCGATGCCAGTGACGCGCAGCTCGATTTGATCGCCGATCTGGCGGATCGATACAGTTTCGGCGAGGCGCGCGTGACCCACACGCAGAATTTGGTGCTCGCCGACGTGGAACAGGGCGCAGCGTTCGAGCTGTGGCGCGCGCTCGACGAGGCTGGCTTGGCCACGCCCAACATCGGCACCTTGACCGACATGATCTGCTGCCCGGGGCTGGACTTCTGCAGTCTCGCCAATGCGGGCTCGATCGATGTCGCGAAGCTGATCAACGAGCGCTTCGACGATTTCGACTACGTCTACGATCTGGGCGAGATCGACATCAAGATGTCGGGCTGCATGAACGCCTGCGGCCACCACCACATCGGCAACATCGGCATTCTGGGCGTCGATAAGAGCGGCGAGGAGTGGTATCAAATCACCATTGGCGGCGCCGCGGGCGCGAAGGCGGCACTCGGGTCCGTCATCGGGCCCTCCGTACCGAAGCACGAGGTTGCGGAGAGCATCGCGCGCCTTTTGGAGGTGTACGTCGATGAGCGGCGCGCGGACGAACGCTTCGTCGACACCGTTCGCCGCCTCGGCGTCAAGCCGTTCAAGGAGAGAGTGTATGCCGCGACGGCTGCTGCGTGACGGCCGCATCGTCGCAGACGATTGGCGCACGTCGAGCGACGGCGACGTGCGCGACGACGAGGCGTTGATCGTGACCTTCGCCGAGTGGCAGACCGAACGCGGACGCTGGTTGTCCCGTCCCGGCCGGCTCGGCGTGGTGCTCGAGCCGGCCGACGAGGTCGAACGGCTGGTTCCGGATCTCGCACGGTTCCATCTGGTCGCGGCGCACTTCCCGGGCCCCAGCGAAGGCCGCGGCTACACCCAGGGACGGTTGCTGCGCGAGCGATTCGGCTTCAGCGCGGAGCTGCGGGCCCGCGGGGCGATTCGCAGGGACCAGGTATTTTTTCTCGCCCGATGCGGCTTCAATAGCTTCGAGCTGCCGGAGAGCGAGCTCGAAGGCGCGGCAGCGGCACTTTCGACCTTTTCGGCGGCCTACCAAACCTCCAACGACCTCGGCCTCGAGACCCCGCTCGCACACCCGTAGGGCACACCCGTAGGGCACACCCGTAGGGCACACCCGTAGGGCTGACCCCTGGGGTCAGGGATTATCCCGGACCGGCACCGTGAGCCCGTGTAGAACCCGGTCCACTTCCTCCTGCGTGTCGGACTTTTCCGCCTCGCGCACCAGCTTGCGCGTGAGCTGCGGCGCCAGAAGCTCGATGAATTCGTACATGTAGGCGCGCAACAGTGCGCTGCGGCGGAAGCCGATCCAGGTGGTGTGCCCTTCGAACAAATGCGCCGCATCGAGCACCACGAGGTCCGAGTCGGCGATCGGGTCGATCGAGAGCCTCGCGACGATGCCGACACCGAGCCCGATGCGCACGTAGGTCTTGATGACATCCGAATCGCGCGCGGTCAGCGCGACATCGAGCGACAGGCCGGCGGTCTCGAACAACGCCGGCAGCGACGAGCGTCCCGAGAAACTGAACACATAGGTGACGATGGGATAATCGGCGAGCTTCTTGAGCGTCAATTTGCCGGCCGAGGCGAGCGGATGCCCTTTGGGCACGATGACAGCTCGATGCCAGCGATACACCGGGAGGCGCACCAGGTGCGGAAACAGGTCCTCCGAGCCCGTCGCAATCGCAAAGTCGACCCGGTCGCGCGCGACCATCTCGGCAATCTGCTCCGAGGTGCCCTGGTGCAGATGCAGCCGCACCTTCGGATACTTCGAGCGAAATTCGCGGATCACGGGCGGCAGCACGTAGCGCGCCTGGGTGTGGGTGGTCGCGATGGACAACGTTCCGCCGTCGGCTTTCCTAAGCTCGGCGGAGGTCCGGCGGATGTTTTGCATCTCGCGCAGGATGCTTCCCGCGCGCGAGATGATCTCCTCGCCGGCGGCCGTGGTGCGGGTGAGCGCTCTGCCCTCGCGCTCGAACAGCTGAAATCCGAGCTCCTCTTCCAGCAGCTTCAGCTGCCGGCTCACCCCCGGCTGCGAGGTGTGCAATTGCCGAGCGGCGGCCGTGATGTTGAGACCATTCTCGTGTACCGCCACGAGGTAGCGTAGTTGCTGCAATTTCATGCGATCACAGTATAAGAGTTCTGGAACGAGATCAGCTTGGTTCCCACCGCCAACAGCATGGCCGCCAGCAGGGTTCGCAGCGCCGTGTCGGGTATGCGGCCGACGAGCCGCCCACGCCCGTGAGACCCACGATGGCGCCGACGGCGAACCCGGACGGCGCTTGGGCGGGATCGATCATGTCGGCCAAGGATGGCGGACGGCCGCCATGGCGGCAATCGCGGGACTAGCACTAAAAGACATGTGCTCATAAGCGATAGTTCGGATCCGCCTCGCACCTGGCCCGGGATCGCGGCGTAAACTGCGCTCGGTAGGGGCCGGTCGACTTGGATGGGTATCGCGCGTGGATTATTTTCCGCTCTTCTTCAATCTTCAGGGTCAGCGGGTACTGGTCGTCGGGGCGGGCTCGGTGGCGTTGCGCAAAGTGCAGTTGCTCGAGCGCGCCCACGCGGCAATCGCCGTGGTGGCGCCCGAGGTCGCGCCCGAACTCTCGCAGCTCGCCGCCGCCGGTGCGATCGAAGTTCGCCTGCGCGAATTCACGGCCGAAGACTTGGAGGGGGCACGGCTGGTCGTCGTGGCCACGTCGCGGCGCGCCGTGAACCGCTGGATCGCGAGCCTTTGCGAGGCCCGCGGGATTCCGGTCAACGTGGTAGATGACCGCAAGGCCTCCCGCGTGATCGTCCCGGCGATCATCGATCGTGATCCCGTGATCGTGGCGGTGTCGAGCGCCGGCACCTCACCGGTATTGGCCCGGCGGCTGCGCGAGCGCCTCGAAGCGCTCATTCCGAAGCGGATCGGGCTTTGGGCTTCCTGGCTCGCCGGCCTGCGCGCCACCGTGCGGCGCAGAATTCCCGGCGCGGACGCGCGGCGGCGCTATTTCGAGATGCTGGTGGATGGCCCGGCGGAGCGCCGGTTCGTCGACGGCGACGAGCGCGGCGCCCGGCGCATCGCCCAGCGCCTCCTGGGATCGGTATCCGCCGCACCGCTCGGGCAGGTGACGCTGGTGGGCGCCGGACCCGGGGATCCGGAGCTTCTGACCTTGAAGGCGCTGCGCGCCCTGCAGGACGCCGATGTGATCCTCCACGACCGGCTGGTGCCGGCGGCGGTGCTCGATTATGCGCGCCGCGATGCCGAGCAAATTTGCGTGGGCAAGGCCGCCGGCGGCGTTGGTATCTCCCAGGACGAGATCAATGATCTGTTGATCGAGCATGCACGCCGCGGGCGCCGCGTAGTGCGGCTGAAGGGCGGCGATCCGTTCATCTTTGGCCGCGGCGGGGAGGAACTCCAGGCGCTCGTGCAGGCCCGCATCGCGTTTTCAGTCGTGCCGGGAATCTCCGCGGCGAACGGCTGTGCGGCGTACGCCGGCATTCCCCTGACCCATCGCGACCACGCCCACAGCGTGGTCTTCGTCACCGGCCATGGCGAGGGAGCCGGCAACGAGCCCGATTGGGTCTCCCTCGCGCGGCCCAAGATGACCGTTGTGTTTTATATGGGTCTGATGCGATTGCAACACATCGTCGCTCGGCTGCAGGAAAACGGCGCACCCGCGGAGCGTCCCGCCGCACTGATCGCGCAAGGCACGATGGCGGAGCAGCAGGTCGTCGTCGCGACGCTGGGTACGATTCGCGCGCAGGCCACGACCCGGCGGATCGAGTCGCCCGCGATCCTCGTGGTGGGCGACGTGGCGGCGCTGCACCCGGCGCTCGCCTGGTTCGGCGAGAGTGCGGCGGCCGACTCCGAGTCGCGCAGCGCCTAGCCGATCGCTCGCTAGGCGATCGCCTCCGTGAATCCCCGCTCCTTGATCCACGCGGCATTGAACAGGCGCGACTGATACTTCGCCCCGCCGTCGCAGAGCACCGTGACGATGGTATGTCCCGGCCCGATTTGCTTCGCGATCGCGACCGCCGCCGCCACGTTGATCCCAGCCGTGCTGCCCAGCAACAAGCCCTCTTCGCGCATCAGCCGGTAGACGAAGCGCATGGTCTCGGCGTCCGGGATGCGAATCGCATCGTCGATCGGCGCGCCTTCGAGGTTCGCGGTGACGCGCCCGGTGCCGATCCCCTCGGTGATGGACGAGCCGCCGTCGGACTTGAGCTCACCGTCCTTGAAGTAGTGATACAGCGCGCTGCCGGGCGGATCGACCAGCACGATTCGGACCGACGGGGATTTCGACTTCAGGAAGGCGGCGACGCCCGCGAGCGTGCCGCCGGTCCCGGTGGCCGCGCAAAATACGTCGACCTTGCCGCCGGTGTCGCGCCAGATCTCCGGCCCCGTCGATTCGGCATGGGCGGCGCGATTGGCGGTGTTGTCGAACTGGTTCGCCCAGATCGCGTTCGGCAGCTCGGCCGCCAGCCGTCCCGCCACTTTCTGATATTGGTTCGGGTTGCTGTAGGGCACGGCGGGCACCTTGCGCAGCTCCGCGCCCAACGCCTCGATGATCTGGTATTTTTCGGCGGCTTGGTTGTCGGGCATGACGATGACGCACCGGTATCCGCGCGCGTTGCAGACATGGGCGAGCCCGATGCCCGTATTGCCCGCGGTACCCTCGACCACCGTGCCGCCGGGTTTCAGCACCCCCCGCCGTTCGGCATCGAGGACGATCCACTTGGCGGCCCGGTCTTTCACGGAGCCGCCCGGATTCATGAATTCTGCTTTACCCAGGATCTCGCAACCGGTTTCGTCGCTCAGAATCTTGAGGCGAATCAGCGGCGTGTTGCCGATCGAGCCGATGAATCCATCACACAGAGCCATCTACAACCCCCTCTCGCGTATTGATATAGGAGGGCGGTCAATTTTGACGGCGTCCGCCCCATAAAAGCATCCCCGGATGAACCGGGGATGTAGTGGAACAGGTGTTGAGTAAGAACCCGACACGTCCGGAGCCGGAAGATGCGTTGCACAAAAGTGCCAAGCGCTCAACCTTCTTGGAGTTAGGTCATCTGTTGCAATTAAGTAACTAGTGCAACAGTGCCGCGACAGCGTTGATGTGAAGAGTATCACTAGACTCTGCGAAATCCAAGGTTTGAAGCGCAAGACTCGCGGTTGCTGCGCTATGTCAAATATATCGCAATATTGTGACGATGACGCAACAGTGCGGCCGCCTGGCGCTCCGCTCAGGGCCATTCCGCCGCCCGCTCCTGAAACTTTGCGGAGCTCGCGCGCACCACGCAAAAACGCTGCCCGGTCGGAGCCTCCATGACACACCAGGTTTGTACCGCCTGAATTCGCTTGGCGCCCAAGGCCTCCAATCGGCGCACCTCGGCCTCGATGTCATCGGTCTCGATGTCGAGATGAACCCGGCTCGGATGCTCGACTTTCTGGACCTCGATGTGCAGGTCGTGCTGGCTGTCCTCGAGACGTTGGTAGAGTTCTCCTTCCGCCCCGGGGAGCTCGCGGACCCGCATTCCGAGCGCTGCGCCCCAGAAACCCGCGGCCGCGCCGAGATCATCCGTCCGGCAATCGATGATGAAGCCGGCCAATTTGCTTTTATGCATCGCTTCCTCCAAATTCGAGCGCCATGAAGTACCTGCACACTATGGTCCGCGTGACCGACATCGAGCAATCCCTGCGCTTTTATCGGGATGCCCTCGGCCTGATCGAGCTGTCGCGCAAAGATTATCCGCAGGGGCGATACACGCTGGTGTTTCTGGCGGCGCACGGCGATGAACAGGCTCAGGTCGAGCTCACGCACAACTGGGATCCGGAGAGCTATGGCGCCGGCCGCAACTTCGGCCACCTCGCCTACGCGGTCGACGACATCTACGCCGCGTGTGAGCGCCTGATGAAGCATGGCGTCACGATCAACCGTCCGCCCCGGGACGGCCGCATGGCGTTCGTGCGCTCCCCGGACAATATATCCATCGAGCTGTTGCAATCGGGGAGCGCGCTCGCGCCCGCGGAGCCCTGGAAGAGCATGCCGAACACCGGCGTGTGGTGAGCTAGAACATCTCCGAGGCGTCGGGCGTCTTGATCTCGACCTGATTGCGCGAGGCGATGTGCTCGCCGGTGATCATCTCGTCGTAGGCCTGGCCCGGGCCGACCATCGGGTATACACCGGCGTCCTGATCGATCATGACCTCGAGGAACGCGGCGCCCTCGAAGCGGATGAACTCCTCGACGATGCGCGGCACATCGGCCTTCTTGTCGAGGCGCTTCGCAAACTTGAATCCGTCGGCGAGCGCCGCCTTGACGAAATCCTTGGTATGCAGGCTCTTGTCGCTCGCGCTCAAGCGGCCCTTGAAAAACAGCTTCTGCCACTGTTTCACCATGCCGTCGCCGCAGTTGTTGAGCACCACGACCTTGATCGGCAGATCGTAGGTGGTGACGGTCTCGAGCTCGCCCAGGTTCATGCGAATGCTGGCGTCGCCATCGATGTCGATCACGAGCCTCTTGCGTTGCGCGAATTGGGCGCCGACCGCGGCCGGCAGGCCGAAACCCATGGTGCCCATGCTGCCGGACGTGAGCCACAAACGGGGGCTCGAGAAATCGAAATACTGGGCGGCCCACATCTGATGCTGGCCGACCCCGGTCGTGATGACGGCCTCGCCGCGCGTCAATCGGTTGATCTCCTCGATCACGTAATACGGCTGGATCAGCGCGCTCTCGCGATCGTAATTCATGGCGTGGCGGCTGCGCAGCTCCGCGCATCGCGCCCGCCAGGCGGAGAATTCCCGCTTGTGCCCCAGGCGCCTGCCGTACTCGGTGAGGGTCTTCAGGGCGTCGGGCATCAAGCCGACATGGCTCAAGTCCACCCGCTTGACCTTGTTGATCTCCGAGGCGTCGATGTCGAAGTGGGCGATGAATTTCGCGTTCTTCGCGAACTTGGGCGGATTGCCGGCCACGCGATCGTCGAAACGCGCGCCGGCCGCCATCAGGAAATCGCAGTCGTCGACCGCGTAATTCGCAAACGCCGCGCCGTGCATTCCGAGCATGCGCATCGACAGCTCGTCCGTCGTATCCACCGCGCCGATCCCCATCAGCGTCGTCACCACGGGGATGTGAAATTCCCGCGAGAATTCGCGCAATGCCTGGGAGGCTCCGGCATTGATCACCCCGCCCCCCGCGTAGATGAGGGGACGCTCGGACCTCGCCAATGCGGCAAAGAACGACGCGCAGGCGGCCTCCGGCAATTTCGCCGCCTCGAGGCGGTTCATGCGCTGGCGGTAGCCGGGTATCGGCAGGCGCCCCGAGCCGTGAAACACCCCCTTCCAGTTCTGCACGTCCTTCGGGATGTCGAGCACCACCGGCCCTGGGCGCCCGGTGCGCGCGATCTCGAAGGCCGTCCGGACCGTCGCCTCCAGCTTGGTCGGATCGGTGACCAGAAATACGTGCTTCGCGACCGCGCCCATGATGCTGGGCACGGGGGCCTCCTGGAACGCGTCCGTGCCGATCGAGGTGGTGGCGACCTGGCCGCAAATGACCACGATGGGCACGGAGTCGGCCTGGGAATCCCTCACCGGCGTGACGGTATTGGTCGCCCCCGGGCCGGAGGTCACCAGCGCGACCCCCACCCGGCCGCTCGCGCGCGCATATCCCGCCGCCATGAATCCGGCGCCCTGCTCGTTGGCCGGAACAATGAGCGGCATGGAGGCCGCATGCTCGAGGTTGTAGCGGAAGACCGCGTCGTAAATCGGCAAAATCGCGCCGCCCGAGTATCCGAAGATCGTGTCGACGCCCTCGTCCGCCAGCACTTGAACGAGCATCTCGGCACCCGTCATGCCGGCTCCGGCCTTCGGGTGCGCACCATGACTCGCGATGTGGCCGGGGTCTTTCACCGGCAAAGACTAGCAGTTCTCGCCCTGGCGCCCAAGTGCCGCGCTCCCGTATCCTTCCGAGGACCATGCGACACCTCATAGCGATACTTCTGCAGAACGAGGCCGGGGCGCTGACCCGCGTTACCGGCCTGATTTCCACCCGCGGCTACAACATCGAGTCGTTGTCGGTGGCGCCCACCAACGATCCCACGGTCTCGCGCATCACCTTGGTGACCGTCGGCTCCGATTCCGTGATCGCACAGATCAATGCACAGCTGCAAAAGCTGGTCGACGTGGTCGCCGTCGAGGACATGACCAGCGGAGATCACCTGGCTCGCGAGCTGCTGCTGATCAAACTGCAGCTTGCCCCCGACCACGTCGAGGCGGTCGAGGCACTCCTGCGGCGCATCGGCGGCAAGGTGCTATCCCCGCAGCCCTCGAGCTACATCGTCGAGCTCACCAGCACCGAGGTCGAGGTCGGCGAGTTCATTGCCAATGTTGCCGCATTCGGCCAGATCGTCGAGGTCGTCCGCTCGGGCGTGCTGGGAATCTCGCGCGCGAACCCGCGATTGCACGCTGTGAAATGAGCCACATCGAAACACGACCCACGTCGAGGATAATTCTCAACTCATGACCGAAATCGAACTCACACCCGAGCACGCCGCCGACCCGAACAGCCGCCGCGTCGGCATTCTGGTCGGCATCGTCGGCATCTTCCTGTCCGTCGTCACCATCGCCTCGCATCGCTCGCACACCAAGGCGGTCATCTACCGTACCGAGGCGAACGATGACTGGGCCTATTATCAGGCGAAGAAGATCCGGGAGAACACCTCGGACGTTGCGGCGACCGTGCTCGACACCCTCGCCACCGATCCGGCCAAGGCGGCGCCATCGCTGCAGAAGCTCAAGGCCGCGCGTCAGAAATACGCGGACGATGCGCTCGGCCTCGAGTCCGATGCGAAGGCGAAGGAGGCGAAGACCGAAAACGAGGAGCAACGCGCCCTCAAGTTCGACATCGGCGAGGGACTGCTCGAGCTCGGGCTCGTGCTGTGCTCGTTGTTCTTCCTGGCGCGCAACGTCTTGTTCCCCCTGTTCGGCACCTTGTCGGCCGCCGCGGGGATCGCGCTCGGCATCTGGGGGTGGCTGCTTTGACGAGGGCCTGGGCGCTGGCCCTGCTTCTCGGCTCCCTCGCCGGGGCGCAGACCCCCTCGCTCCCGAGCGCGCGCGTCGAGGCCCGCTCGCCGGATCTGCTCGCGGTCGGTACCGTGCAGGGGGACCGCATGGCGGTGCATCTGAGCCGCATCCTCGATAATGCCCCGGTCGGCAATGCGGGTCTCGCCGTGATGCTGCGCGGGACCACGCATCCCGCGGTCGCGGAAGCCGACGGCAGCTATTCCATCCAGACTCCGGATCTGCAGCTGCCGGGCCCGGCCTCGATCGAGTTTCTGGTGACCGTCGGCGACAAGCGCGAGGAGCTCAAGGGGACCCTGGCGGCCGCCGGTGCGGACCCACCCGGCGACAAGAACAGCTCGCGCCAGCTCGGCTGGTGGGTGCTCAACTTCGCCGTATGCATCGGCTTTCTGTGGCTTTGGAGCCGGCGCAAGTCATCCGCCGACTAGAAGCTCTGCATCGTCTGCACGAGCACCTGGAACCTGGCGTTGCCGGGCACGTCCTTGAGCGGGAACGCGAAGTCGATGTGCAACACGTTGCCGAGGCCTGAGCGGGCGTTGCCCACCCGCAGGCCGAGGCCTAAGTCGCTGAGCATGCCGAGGGAACTGTTGCCCACGACTCCGGTGCCCCAGGTTCTGCCCAAGTCCGTGAAGACCGCGGCGCCCACGCGCACGAGCCTGAAGGGATACCAATCGGTGAACACGCGCTGCTCGAGCGTGAACAGGCCCCGCGCCGTGCCGGCCTCGTACCGCAGCGGGTAGCCGCGCAGTCCGCTGTCGCCGCCCAGCAGCAGTTGCACGTCCGGATCGAGCGCATGCGTGACGGTCCCCGACAGCGACGCGTACAGGAGCCAATCCGTCCGCCAGCGCCAGTAATACTTCGCGGCGGCATCACTGATCAAATTGCGCGCATGGTCGCTCTCGAACCGCGAGGAGAAGCTTGCGTTCAGGAACACCTGCTGCTCGTAGGGCAGCGCGACACCGTGATTCACCGTGCTCTTGACCAACAGCGCATCGCGGTTCGCGCCGAAGGCCGAGTCGGAATACCCGAGCTCGCCGGTGACCTCCGTTCCGAAGTACAAGTCCTCGGTCTTGCCGATCTGGTTCTCATCCCCGGCCTTGCCGTATTTGTCCTGGACGATGTCGAAGCCCACGAACGGATAAGACAGAGTGCGCGGCGCAGGCACCGGCTTGGCCGGCAGAGTCGTCGATGGGGTGGGCAGGAATTCGTTGCGATCGTAGTACATGCCGAACAGGAGACGCCTGGTCCAGCCGTCGACGAGCCCGCTGGAGAATCCGCCGCCGATCAGATAGGTGTTCTCGTTGTCGTTGAACTGATCCGCGATGTTGCCGAGAAAATAGCGGGAAATCGTGCGATCGTAGCTTTGCCCGACCAGCGTCGCGCTCCACCGCGTATCGAGGGAATAAAAAGGCTGCGAGAGTGCGGCCAGGCGCTGGCTGCCGTCGCTCGAATCGACGTAGGCGAGGCCTCCGGTCCAGTGCGAGCCGAGCACATTCGGGTCCGAGTACGCGGCGATCTTGCTGGTGCGGTCGACATTGCTGGTGTGTCCGACCTCCAGCTGCTTGCCCCAGCCCAGAAAGTTCTCCTCCTGGAGGCTGGCGCTGGTTGAGTTGGAGCCGCCGGTGCGGCCGAAGGAGACGTTGGGATCGAAGGTCCAGACGTCGCGGGTGATCACCCGCACATCGACCTTGCCGTCGACGAAGCGCACCGGAACCACGCGGGCGTCATAGATGAACACCAGCGTGCGCAGGTTTCGCTCCGTTTCGGCGAGGTTGCGTGCGCTGTAGCGGTCGCCGCTCTTGAAGAGCAGCTGAGCGCGGATCGTGGCCGGCTTGGTGCGGACGTGCAGCCGGTCGGCGAGTTTGTAAAGACCCGAGTTCTCGCGGGGATCGTTCTCGTCGAAAATATTGCGGATGTCGATTTCGACCTTGCCGATCACCGCGCCGTCGGCTTCCAGCTCCGCATCGGTCGGCATGCCGGGCGGCCGCGGCTCCGCGATTTGGGTGCGCTGCTTGTCGGTCAGCTTCGCTCCATCCGCGGGCCCCGGGAGGCCCGCGCCGAGCAGCAGCAGGCTCCATGCCACGCAACCCAACGGGGTGGCGGTCAGGCGGGCCCACCGGGCCGCGTCGGTCACGCCGCGTTTTTGCTGGTTACGGGACCTTCGGTCAGAGGGCGGCGTTATCGGTCTCGCCGGTCCTGATGCGCAGAACTCGGAGAATGTCGGTCACGAAAATCTTGCCGTCGCCGACCTTGCCGGTCTTGGACGCCCCGACGATGGCCTCCATTACCTGGTCCACGAGCTCGTTTTTCACGGCCACCTCGATCCGGGTCTTCGGCACGAAATCCACGACGTACTCGGCGCCCCGGTAGAGCTCGGTATGTCCGCGCTGCCGCCCGAACCCCTTGACCTCGGTGACGGTCATGCCCGACACCCCGATTTCCGACAGCGCGGCACGAACGTCGTCCAGCTTGAACGGCTTGATGATGGCAGTGATCAATTTCATTCGAGAACTCCGCGAGCATGGGCCTTGCACGGCAATCCTATTACTATTCACCCATGACTACCACGATCCTCATCATCGGCGGCGGCCAGGCAGCCGCGCAGGCGGTCGATACCCTGCGCCGCGCGGGTTTTGACGGGCGTCTGGTGCTGGTGGGCGACGAGCCCCACCTCCCTTACCAGCGCCCTCCCCTGTCGAAGCAGTTTCTGGCGGGCGAGCTGGCGGTCGACCGGCTGCCGTTCCGGCACCAGGCGTTCTACGACGGGCACCAGGTGGAGCTCAGGCTGGGGAAGGCCGCCGCACGGATCCATCGGGACACACGCCGGGTCGTTCTCGGGGACGGGACGGAGATCGCCTATGACCGGCTGATGCTGTCGACCGGCGCCCACTCGCGCGCATTGACCTGCCCGGGCGCCGAGCTGTCCGGCGTGCACTACCTGCGCGGCATCGGCGACGTCGCCCTGATTCGCGAGGGCCTGAAGCCCGGCGCACGCGTGGTGATCGTCGGCGGCGGCTACATCGGCCTCGAGACCGCGGCGACAGCCCGCAAGCTCGGCTGCGCGGTAACCGCGCTCGAAATGGCCGATCGGGTGATGAATCGCGTCGTGGCGTCCAGCGTCTCGGAGTACTTTGCCCACGAACATCGCACTCAAGGCGTCAAGATCGTCTGCAACACCCGGGTGATCCGGCTCGAAGGGAGCGGATCGGTGGAACGGGTCGTGTGCGCGGACGGCTCGAGCTACGAGGCCGACATGCTGATCGTGGGTGTGGGGGCGATTCCCAATACGGAGCTCGCGGCGCAGGCGGAACTCCCATGCGAGAACGGCATCGTCGTCGACGAATATTGCCGCACCGCCGATCCCGCGATCTACGCCGCAGGGGATTGCACCAATCATCCGTCGCTCCGCTATGGCATGCGCGTCCGGCTCGAATCGGTGGACAATGCGTTCGAGCAGGGCAAGACGGCCGCCCTCAACATGCTGGACCGCGTGACGGTGCACGATCGCGTGCCCTGGTTCTGGTCCGATCAATTCGACAACAAGCTCCTGATCGTCGGCTTGTCCCAGGGCTTCGATCAGCAGGTGCTGCGCGGCGATCCGGCGACGCGCGGTTTCAGCGTGTGCTACCTGAAGGGCGGCGAGCTGATCGCGCTCGAAGCCGTCAACCACTCCAAGGACTACATGGCCGCCCGCAAGATGATCGCCGACCGCGCAAGGCCCGACGCCGACAAGCTCGCGGATCCTCGAATCGCATTGAAAGACACCGTCTGATGCCGAAGGTCGTTTTCATCGAGCCCTCGGGAGAGCGGCGCGAAATCTCTGCGCCCGTCGGGATCAGCCTGATGGAGGCCGCCCGCCAGAACGGTGTGGATGGGATCCTCGCGCAATGCGGCGGCGCCTGCGCCTGCGCCACCTGCCACGTGTACGTGTCGCCTTCCTGGATGGGCAAGCTCGAGCCCCGCGGCGAGATGGAAGAGGGCATGCTCGAGAATGCCTGGCATCCGCGCCAGAACAGCCGGCTCAGCTGTCAGATACCGCTCACCGACGCGCTCGACGGATTGGAGGTCACCGTGCCCGAGCAACAGGGCTGACGCAGCGCATCAATCGAATACGACGAGCAGATCCTTGGCGTCGACGGCTTGACCCGGCTTCGCCAGGATTTCCTTGAGCACCCCGTCCTGCTCGGCTCGCACCGTGGTTTCCATCTTCATGGCCTCGAGCGTCAGCAGCGTATCGCCGCGCGCCACGCTTTGGCCGGCGCGCGCGGCCACGGTGCCGATGGTGCCGGGCATCGGGGCGCCGACGTGTTTGGCATTGCCCGCCTCGGCCTTGCGTCTTGGCGGACGCTTGGCCACCTGGCTCGAGTCCGGCACGCGGATCGGCCGCGGCTGGCCGTTGAGCTCGAAAAACACCGTGCGGGTGCCGTCCTCGTGCACATCGCTGGTCGCGACGTAGCGCAGGATCAGCGTCTTGCCGCGCTCGAGGTCGATGTTGATCTCCTGGCCGGGCTGCATCCCGTAGAAGAACACGGAGGTGGGCAGGATGCTCACGTTCCCGTAGCTGGCCCGGTTGGCCGCGTAGTCCGTGAACACCTTGGGGTACATGAGATAGGAGGCCAGATCGAAATCGGTCACCGCCCGCCCGATCTTGGCTTGCGCCGCGGCCCGCTCCGCCTCCAGATCCGCGGGCGGGATGAGCTCGCCCGCACGTACCGTCAGCGGCTTCAGGGGGCCCAGCACTTTCTTCTGAAGATCCGCCGGAAAGCCGCCCGCGGGTTGGCCGAGTTCGCCGCGGAACAGCTGCACCACCGACTCGGGGAATGCCACCTCCACGTGCGGGTCGCGCACCGCCTCGGGGGTCAGTCCGCTGGTGACCATCATGATGGCCATGTCGCCGACCACCTTGGAGGTCGGCGTCACCTTCACGATGTCGCCGAACATCCCATTGACCTCCGCATAAGCCTGCGCGACCTCCGGCCAGCGGTGATCTTCGATGCCGAGGGAGCGGGCCTGTTCGCGCAGGTTGGTGTACTGGCCGCCCGGCATGCCGTGCACGTACACCTCGGATGCTCCCGAACGGATGTCGCTCTCGAAGGCGACGTAGCCGCGGCGGACCTGCTCCCAGTAGGCGGAGATCGTCCTCAAGTGGTCCGGATCGAGACCTGAGTCGCGCGGACCGAAGCGCAGCGCCTCGACCATCGATCCCAGATTCGGCTGCGAGGTGAGGCCCGAGAGCGCGTCGACCGCGCCGTCGACGGCATCCGCGCCCGCCTCGATGGCGGCGAGCGCGCTGGCCGCGCCGATGCCCGAGGTGTCGTGCGTGTGGAAATGAATCGGCAGCCCCAGATCCTCCTTGAGCGCCTTGACGAGCGTCGCGGCGGCGCGCGGCTGGCAAAGGCCGCCCATGTCCTTGATGCCGAGCACGTGAGTGCCCATGGCCTTCAACTCGCGCGCGATACGCAGGTAATACCCGAGTCCGTACTTGGTCTCGCGGGGGTTCGAGAGGTTGCCGGTGTAGCAGATGGCGGCCTCGCACAGCCGATCCGCCGCCAGCACCGCCTCGATGGTCACCTTCATGTTCGGCGCCCAGTTCAGGCAGTCGAACACCCGGAACACGTCGATCCCGCCCGCGGCTGCCTGCGCGATGAAGTAGCGCACCACGTTGTCCGGGTAATTGGCGTACCCCACCGCGTTCGCCGAACGGAGCAGCACCTGAAGCAGGAGGTTGGGCATGGCTTCGCGAAACGCCGCGAGCCTCGCCCACGGGTCCTCCTTGAGGAATCTCAAGGCCACATCGAACGTTGCACCGCCCCAGCACTCGACCGAGAAGAGCTCGGGCAGCAATGCGGCGTAATACGGCGCTATCGCCGCCATGTCGTGCGTTCGCAGGCGTGTCGCGAGGAGCGATTGATGGGCATCGCGCATGCTCGTGTCGGTGAACAGCACCCGCTGCTCCGCGAGCATCCATTGCGCGAACTTCGCGGGACCCAGCTCGTCGAGCTTCTGCTTGGAGCCCGCCGGCGGCGAGGGCGGCAGCGCGGCGCGCGGCAGGCGCGGGAAGACCTGCGTCTTCGGCTTGGCGTCGCGCTGGATGATCTCCGGGTTGCCGTTGACGATCACATGGCCGATGAACGAGAGGAGCCGGGTCGCGCGGTCGCGCTTTCTCGGGATGCGGAACAGCTCCGGCGTCTGATCGATGAACTGGGTGGTGTAGTCCCCGCGCGCGAATTGCGGATGCATGATGAGCTGATCGAGAAAGCGTAGATTCGTCACCACGCCGCGGATGCGGAACTCCCAAAGCGCGCGGTGCATGCGCGCGATGGTCTCCTCGGCGGTCGGCGACCACGCCGTGACCTTCACCAGCAGCGAATCGTAGAAGCGCGTGATGATGGCACCGGAGTAGGCCGTGCCGGCATCCAGCCGGATGCCGTAGCCCGCGGGGCTGCGATAGGCGGTCACCCGGCCATAGTCGGGAACGAAATTGTTCTCCGGATCCTCGGTCGTCACGCGGCATTGCATGGCGTGCGCACTGACCCGGATGTCCTCCTGGGCCGGCACACCGCTCTCCGCGGTGCCGATCCGCGCTCCGCCGGCGATGCGGATCTGGGCTTTCACAAGGTCGATGCCGGTGACGCACTCGGTGACCGTGTGCTCGACCTGGATGCGCGGATTGACCTCGATGAAGTAGAACTTGCCGGTGTCGGCGTCCTGCAGGAACTCGACCGTTCCAGCGGCCCGGTAATTCACCGCACGTCCTATCTTGAGCGCCGCCGCGCACAGTTCGCCGCGCTGCGCATCGGTCAAGAACACCGCGGGAGCCCGCTCGACCACCTTCTGATTGCGCCGCTGCACGGTGCAGTCGCGCTCGAAGAGATGCACCAGGTTGCCGTGCGAGTCGCCGAGAATCTGCACCTCGACGTGGCGCGCGCGCCGCACCAGCTTCTCCAGGTACACCTCGTCCTTGCCGAACGCCGCCTTGGCCTCGCGCCGCGCCGCGGCCACGGTCTCCATGAGCGCGCGGTCGTCTTCGACGACGCGCATGCCGCGTCCGCCGCCGCCCCAGCTCGCCTTGAGCATGACGGGAAAGCCGACCTCGCGCGCCATGGCGAGCACCTCGGCCTCGTCCAGGGGCAGCGGCGGCGTAGCCGGCATCACCGGAACACCGGCGCTCACGGCCAGGTTGCGCGCCTGGACCTTGTTGCCGAGCTTGCGCATGGTGTCCGGCAGGGGGCCCACGAAAATGAGTCCCGCGGCGGCGCAGGCCTCCGCGAACTCCGGGCTCTCGGACAAGAATCCGTAGCCGGGATGCACCGCGTCGACGCGCGCCTCGGTGGCGATCCGGATGATGTCGGGAATGTCCAGGTAGGCCTCGATCGGGCCCTTGCCGTCGCCGACCAGATAGCTCTCGTCCGACTTGGTCCTGTGCAGCGAGAAACGATCCTCGCGCGAGTGGATGGCGACCGTGCGCAGGCCGAGCTCGGCGGCTGCACGCATGACGCGGATGGCGATTTCACCGCGGTTCGCGATGAGCAGGCTCTTGATGTGGCCGATCTTGGGGAATGGATTCATTCCTGATTGATGATAGCCTTGCTCCAGGCCAGCGGCCAGAGAAAACAGACCGGGGAAAGTGATTCAACGTATGTTCGGTTTGGCGATTCATGGCGGCGCCGGGACTTTGCCGCGGGCGGAGATGAGCGTGGAGCGCGAAGCGGAATATCGTGCCGCTCTCGCCGCGGCGCTCGCGGCCGGCTTCGCGGTGCTCGAGGACTCGGGCTCGAGCCTCGACGCCGTGACGAAAGCCGTGTCGACGCTCGAGGATGACGCACTGTTCAACGCCGGGCGCGGCGCCGTGTTCACGCTCGACGGGCGCAACGAGCTCGACGCCTCGATCATGGACGGCGCGACCCTCGCGGCAGGCGCGGTATGCGGGCTGACCCGCATCCGCAATCCCATCGAGCTCGCGCGCGCCGTGATGGAGCACTCCGAATACGTATTTCTCGGCGGAGCCGGCGCAGAGGAGTTCGCCGCGTCGCGCGGATTCGAATTCGTCGGCCCGGATTATTTCCACACTGCCGCCCGCTGGCGCCAGCTCGAGCGCATTCGAGGCGGGGACGGGGGCGTCTCGCCCCTCACCATCTCCCACGTGGGCACCGTCGGCGCGGTCGCGCTCGATGCGCGCGGGCGCCTCGCGGCGGCCACCTCGACGGGCGGCATGACGGGCAAGCGCTTCGGACGGATCGGCGATTCACCGCTGATCGGCGCGGGGACCTACGCCGACGACCGCAGCTGTGCGGTATCGGCGACCGGGCACGGCGAGATGTTCATCCGTGCCGCAGTCGCGCACGACATTTGCGCGCGCGTGCGCTTCGGGGGGCGGACGCTCGCCCGAGCCGTGCAAGAAGTGGTGATGGAGGAGCTGCCCGCGATCGGCGGCGAAGGCGGCGTCATCGCCATCGACCGTTCGGGCCGGGTCGAGATGGAGTTCAATTCGGAGGGCATGTTCCGCGCCAGCCGCGTATCGGGCGGGAGCGCGAGCATCGACATCTATCGCGCGGGCGCGCGCTGAGGCACGATCAGGCCGATTTCTGCCCGCCGCGCCGCTCGAACCGCCCGGTGCGCAGCGTGTGATACTCGGCTTCGAGCACCACCAGCCGATTGCGTCCCTGCTCCTTCGCGCTGTATAGCGCCTCGTCCGCGAGCTGGATCAGGCCGTCGTGGGTCCGATTGGCGCCGGGCAGCACGAACGCCGTGCCGATGCTGACCGTCAGGCGGCTCGCGACCCGCGACGCTTCATGGGGGATGTTGAGCTCTGCGATGGAGCGCTGGATGCGGGTGAGGACCTCGGCCACGTACTCCCGCGTCGCCTCGTACAGGATCACGGCGAACTCCTCGCCGCCGTAGCGCGCGACGAAATCCATCGGCCGGCGTGCACACTGGCTCAACGACACCGCAACCGCGCGCAGGCACTCGTCGCCCGCCTGATGGCCGTAGCGGTCGTTGTAATCCTTGAAGCAATCGATGTCGACCAAGAGCACGGCGACCCGCTGCGCGTCGCGCACCGCCTGGCTCCATGCCCGCTGGATGTGATGATCGAACATGCGTCGATTCTGAATGCCGGTCAAGCCATCGCGGGCGACCAGCTCGCGCAGCAGGGCGGCCTCCAGGAAACGCAACCGGCTGGTCTTTTCGCTGATGTAGGCGACCGAGGCGCAAAACCCGTTCGCGGTCACGACGGAGATCATGCCAAAGGCGAATTCCCGCGCCGGCAACTTGAACACGGTGCCGGCGGCCAGGTACGCCAGGGCCACCAACAGGTTGAGCGCCAGCGCTTGGTAGAACATCAGGCCGATCATGAAATAGACGGCGATCGCGTACAGTTCCAGGCGCGGCACCACCATCGAGGCACCACCGGACTCCGCGATCACCTGGATGGCCAACACGCAGCCTCCGCCGACCAACGCGGTGAGCAGCGAAAGCGGCCGGTAAAACCGATGTCTGCGGGCCGAGAAAGTGGCCGCGAAGCACAGCAATGTCAGCGGAACGATCACCAACAGACGCAGAACGACGGGAATGACGCTCATCGACGTCCCCGCCGTGGAGAACCGCAGGGCCGACACCATGCCGATCGCGAGTATCACCAGACCGAGATTGACGCGGATATACGGGAGATGCTCCTCGAGCACGGTCTGCCGGTACTCGGACTCGAGCGCCGGTTCGAAGGTGAGCCAGGGGAATCCCGCCTTGAGCTGCCGCGCGTGCGGGGAGTCAGGCAGATCAGCCTGTGGAAGAGCGTTGCCTTTGATCATTGCGTTCCACCCTACCCATCAACCGTGGGCACCTCCATGAAGTGCACCACACGTTGGCGGGAAAATAGCGAGCGCCAGGTCTCCATTTTATGTCAAAAGAACCGGCCGACCAGCTGCCTCCCGACGATGCCGTTCAATCCGCGAGGTAATGCGCCAGATAGGTGTCGAAATCCCATTTATCCGCCGCTTCGATTCGCGCCTGCTCCTCGTGTGATTCTTGCGCCGCCGCAGCGAATTCCCCCAGGCGGCGCTCGTTCGGCGGATACAGATCGAGAAAATAGTCCTTGTGCATCTTCGACATGCGCTGGGCGAGCTGGAAGAACGATTCGCCGGTCTGGCGCATCTCGGTCAACAGCCGGGCGGAGGGCGTGCGATCCACATCGTCGATCTTGGCGCGCTGTTGCTCGAGCGCCGTCTGGTAGGGGCGCGAGGACTCCCCGTGATCCAGCATCTCGGCGATGCCCTGCATGCGCTCGAGCAGCTCGGCGGCCCATTGGGCCATCGGCACATTCCGGCCGTCGCGATCGAGTGTGAGACCGGGCTCCCTTCCGCGGCGCGCCACTTTGAGATGATTGGCGTCGAGCGCATCCTGCTCGCCCCGGCTGATGGGCTCGGATTCCGACAGCACGCAGAGGGCCAGGAACGCCTCCAGAAAGCGCAGCTTGTTCTGGTTGACGCCGACGGGATCGAAGGCACTGACATCGAGCGCGCGCACCTCCACGTACTCGACGCCGGCGCGGCGCAATGCCTTGGTCGGCCGCTCTCCGGAGGTCGCGACACGCTTCGGCCTGATGAAACTGTAATATTCGTTCTCGATCTGCAGGATGTTCGCGTTCAACTGCAGATACTTGCCGTCGACCTTGACGCCCAGCTTCTCGTAGGGCGGATACGGCGTTGAGATGGCTTGCGACAAATCGCGCACATAGTCGCTCAAGCTGTTGACCGAGACGCTCACCGTCGCCTGATTCTTGTTTCGATAGCCCACATCGCTCATGCGAAGCGAGGTCCCATACGGCTCGTAGACGGTATCGGCGTCCAACGACGGCAAATGCGGATCCCGGCCGCCGAAGAAGCTCTTCGACACGGCGGGCGAGGTGCCGAACAAGTACAGGATGAGCCAGCCGAAGCGGCGATAATTGCGGAGCACGCCGAAATATCGCTCGGAAACGTAATCCTGGCGCGGCAGCTTCGACTCGTCTCCGTCCTGAAGCGCGTCCCAGAGTTTCGCGGGGAACGAGTAGTTGAAATGCACTCCCGATATGGCCTGCATGGTCCGGCCGTAACGCATGCCGAGACCGTGCCGGTACACGGTTTTCATGCGCCCGACATTCGAGGCGCCGAACTGCGCCAGCGGGATGCCGTCATCGCCTGAGAACACGCAGGGCATGCTGGTCGCCCACAGCATTTCGTCCTGCAGATGCCGGTAGACGAACTGATGAATGTCGCAGAGGTACTGCAGGAGCTCCCAGCTCTCGTGAAACGGCGGAGTGACCAGTTCGATCAGCGCCTCGGAGAAGTCGGTGGTGATGTTCTCATTGGTGAGCGGCGCGCCGAGCGCCGCCGGGTGGCGGGTCTGGGCAATCTCGCCCGACGGCGATACCCGCAGCGATTCCTTCTCCACGCCCTTGCGCCCGCCGCGCAGCACGCCCCGTTCTCCGCAATTGATGAGTCCGGCGAGCCTCTTCTCGAATTTCCTGTCGACCACTTTACGCATCACGCCCCTGCCCCGGCCCATCACCCGCTTGAGGCGGCTAGGATACCAGCCCGCTCACGGTAGCTCGGCGACAACCTCGATTTCGACCAGGAATCCGGGGTCCACCAGCCGCTGCACCTGGACCCACGACACCGTCGGCAGGCGCTCCTTGTCGTAATACTCGAATCGGACATCCGAGGATTTGAGCAACGCGTCCATGTCCGTCGTGTAAATCGTCTCTTTGACGACCTCGTCGAAGTCGGCTCCATGCGCGGCGAGCGTGCGCCGGATGTTGGCGTAGGCGGCGCGCATCTGCCCGGCCATGTCCCCGGCAGCCACCAGCCGTCCGTTCGCGTCCGCGGACACGGATCCCGACACGTACAGCGTCTTGTCGATCAAGACCGCCTGCGAATAGCCGAAATCCTTCTCGTAGCCGTTGAGGTGGAATACCTGCTTCACACGCGGCGGAGCGATCACGGGCTCGGGTTCGCGTTCGCAGGCCGTGAGGCCGAGCAAGGTCAGCAGGCCCGCGATCCGAGCTGTCCGGCATAAGTCGCTGCTTGTCATCGTTGCGTCCCTTGTCCCAAAGCCGCCGCGGCTAGGCCGGCGATTCCGCGAGCGATCGCAGCGCGCGAAGCATCTTGGGCAAATCATGCCGCAGCGCCGCTTTGATCAGCCAACGCGGCACCCAGAACCCGGGGGCCAAAGCCAGCGAGTAATGCGCGATCGTGAAATCGCCGTCCTTCTGCAGATCCCACGAACCCTCGAGCACTCGCAGGTCGCCCGAGACACGCCGGATGGAGATCCGCTCCGGGTACGCATAATCGGCGCGAAACACGAACGTCAGCTTGGGAACGTACCAGGAATAGTCGACCACGTGTCGAATCAGCTGCCAGGAGTGATCGGGCGCCGCCCCGACCACCGTGCACTCGGCGAGCCCCGGGACGAGCTTCAGGGCGCTCGCACAGTTCGTGAGCAGCGCCCAGACGGTGGGCCGGTCGGCGTGAATCCTCACCGCGGCGCGGGCGCTGCCGCTCTGGGCGGAGGAATCGAGTGTCACGGAAAGATCGATGTCTCCGTGCTGCTCCGCGTCGGCGGCCATGTCTGCGTGCGCAATGCCGGTGAGCAACAGGGTCAGGAGGGCTGCAAGGAGGGATGAACGCACGGTGTCCTTCGGTTAGTGCGGGCTTTTCAGCCATCGGTTCAATCTGTCGTCGAGAATGTCGAGGGGCAGGGCGCCGTCGTTCAGCAGCTCCGAATGGAAGGCCCGCAGGTCGAAGCCTGCACCCGAACTCTGCTCCGCGCGCTCGCGCAGCCCCTTGATGGTCCGAGCGCCCATCGCGCACGCCAACGCCTCGCCGGGCAGCGCTATGATCCGGTCGATCGCGTTCTTCGCTCCGGCATCGTCGATCGGCAGCTGCGCGCGCAAATAGTCGAGCGCCTGATCCCGGGACCAGCCGAGCGCATGTATCCCGGTATCGATCACCATGCCCGCGGCGCACTCCAATTGGTCCGCGAGCGCGGCAAACTTCGATTCGGTGTCGCGGTACAGGCCGAGGGAGTCTCCGAGTGACTCGGCATAGATTCCCCAGCCTTCGACGAAACCGGGGTCGCCGCCCTGGCGCCTGAATCTCGGCAAATCGCCGCGCTCCCCCTGGATGGAGATCTGCAGGTGGTACCCCGGAATCGCGCGGCGCAGGAACTCTGGCGTGCTCGGCACGATGGGCGTCGTCTCGATACCCGCCGTATTGACGTACAGAATCGCGGGAGAATTGCGATTGGCGGCGCGCTGGTAGGTCAGGGCGGCCGAGGTCGCCTGTCGAAACGGCTCCAGCCGGCGGATCGCGAAATCTCCCTGCGGCAAGCCCTCGAACTGGGTGACAATCGCAGTGGCGGCCTCCACCTTGAGCTGATCATAGAAATTCTGCAGCTCCTCGGCGCTCTTGAAGGCAGTGCGCGGCTCGCGGTGCATCGCCTCATGGAACTCCTGAGCACTGCCGGCAAAGCCGGCCTCGGCGAGCAGGGATTGCAGCCGCCCGCGCAGACGCTCGACCTCCGCGACGCCGAGGGCGTGGAGCTCCGCGGGCTTCAGACGCGATGCGGTCTCGCGCCGAACCAGGAAGGCGTACCAGGACTCGCCGAGCGGCAGAGCCGACAAGCCGACGCTCTGGCGCGCTCTCGGCAGATACTCGTCGCGCAGAAAATCGCGCAGCGCCCGGTAGGCCGGCAGAATCTTGTTCCTGACGCCGGACTGGAGGGCTCCCGAGATGCGCTTGCGCTCGGGCTCGGCGAGGGTGTCGGGTATCGAGCGCAAAGGGTCGTAGAACGGGTTCGAGGGCGTGTCTTCCGCCAAGGCGCCGAGGACCGGGAGCATCTCGGCGATCAGCACGCGCGGCTCCGCGTAGCCGCGGCGCAATCCCTCGCGCATGTTGACGATGGCCTCGCCGGTCCAGTGGACGAAGTCCTCGACTCGCAGCTGCCAGTTGTCGAGGTCCTTCGCGCTCAGGATCGCGTAGGCGCCGATGCCGGTGCCGGTGCGGGCGAACTCCGAGGGCACGGACCTGAAAGGATTGATCGGCGAGAGCTCGGCCGGATAGGTGAAGCTCTCCACGGCGAGTTCCCGGTCGCGTTTAAACAGATCGTAGGTCAACTGAGCATCGGCGGCCAGACGTTCTCGCGGCAAAGCCGACACTTCCGCGAGGTAGCGGCGCTCCAGGGACAACGAGTCGGCCAGGAACTGCGCCGAGATGTCGAGCCCGCTGCCCGAGTCGAAGCGCACGGCCGCCCCCTGCGGCATCGGGCGCGGGTTGAGTCGCCGATAGTCGTCCCAATATTGCTCGACGAGAACGCGCAGCTGTTCCGAGGGCGTCCGTGAGGGCGCCGGTGCTGGGAGCGGCGGCGGCGGGCCTGAGCCGCAGGCCGTGAGGTAGAAAGCGGCGGCGGCGAGGCCCCCGAGCAAAAATCGCTTCATCGATCGATTATAGCCGTCCCCTTGGAGTCATAATCCGAGTTGGCGCCCGCGCCCGGGGCTCGGACGCCGAGGAAAGTCAGGAGGTTTCATATGCTGGTGGGAAGTGCAGCCCGGCGGGTTGCCGTAATCGGCGGCGTGCGAATCCCGTTCGCCCGCGGCAACGGCGCCTATGCGCAGGTGGGGAATCAGGAGATGCTCACGGCCGCCTTGCGGGGTGTGGTGGAACGCTATGGCTTGGGCGGTCTGCGCATCGACGAGGTGGCGGCCGGCGCCGTCATGAAGCACTCCAGCCAATGGAACCTCACGCGCGAATCCGTGCTCGGTTCCGGCCTCGCCGCCGAAACCCCGGGGCTGGACCTGCAGCGGGCTTGCGGCACGAGCCTGGAGGCCGCGATCGCGTTGGGCAACAAGATCGCGCTCGGGCAGATCGACAGCGCCATCGCCGCCGGCGTCGACACGGTGAGCGATCCGCCGGTCGTGTATCCCAAGGCCTTCCAGCAGCTCCTGCTCAAGAGCTACCGGGGAAAGACCGCCGGCGAGCGTGTCGGCCCCTGGCTCGGACTGCGTCTGCGGCATTTTCGACCCGTGCTGCCCGGGACGGCGGAGCCCCGCACCGGGCTGTCCATGGGCGAGAGCACCGAGCTCATGGTCAAGACCTGGGGCATTGGCCGCGTGGAACAGGACGAGCTGGCCCTGGAGAGTCATCAGAAGGCCGCGGCCGCGTACGCGCAGGGATTCTACAAAGATCTGGTGCGCGATTATCTGGGGCTGTCCCAGGACAACAACATCCGCGCAGACACCACCCTCGACAAGCTGGCGAAGCTTCGGCCGGTATTCGACTCATCGGGCGCCGGCACCTTGACCGCCGGCAACTCCACACCCATGACGGACGGCGCGTCGGCCGTGCTGCTGGCGTCGGAAGATTGGGCGCGGGAGCGCAATCTTCCCGTGCTCGCCTATCTCGCCTACGGCAAGGTGGCCGCCGTCGACTACGTCGAAAAAAAGGAAGGTCTGCTGATGGCTCCGGCCTACGCCGTACCGCGCATGCTGAAGGATGCCGGGTTGACGTTGCAGGATTTCGACTTCTACGAGATTCACGAAGCTTTCGCAGGCCAGGTGCTCTGCACCCTCAAGGCCTGGAACGATCCGGCGTTTTGCCGGGACAAGTTGGGGCTTCCCGCGCCGCTCGGCGTGATCGATCGATCCAAGCTCAACGTGAAGGGCGGCAGTCTCGCCATTGGCCACCCGTTCGCGGCGACCGGCAGCCGCATCGTGGCGACGCTGGCCAAGGTCTTGGACGAGCGCAAGGCCAAACGCGGGCTGATTTCGATCTGCACGGCGGGCGGCATGGGCGTGACCGCCATCCTCGAGCGCTAATATCCCACTCACTCAACATCCACTTCCAGGACCGATCGCCATGGCACATTCCACCGAATTGACTGCGGAAAGACCCCAATCGAGCCGCGATCCCTTGAATCTCAAGGACAAGGCGCTGTTCCGCCAGCAAGGGTTGATCGGCGGTGAATGGGTCTCGGCCGACAGCGGCGGAACCCTCGCAGTGAACAATCCCGCCTCCGGCGACAAGCTCGGCGTCATTCCCAACATGGGAAGCGCGGAGACCAAACGCGCGATCGCCGCCGCTTCCGCGGCGCTGCCGGCCTGGGCCGCCAAGACCGCGAAGGAGCGGGCGGGAATCCTGCGCCGATGGTTCGATCTCATGGTCCAGAACGAGGCGGACCTCGCCACCCTCATGACCGCCGAGCAGGGCAAGCCGCTCGCCGAATCCAAGGGTGAGATCGCCTATGCGGCCTCGTTCATCGAGTGGTTCGCCGAAGAGGGCAAGCGCCTGTACGGCGATGTGATTCCCGGCCACCAGGCCGATAAGCGGATTCTCGTGCTGCGCCAGCCCGTTGGCGTCGTGGCCGCCATCACCCCGTGGAATTTCCCGTCGGCGATGATCACCCGCAAAGCGGGGCCTGCGCTCGCCGCGGGCTGCACCATGGTGTTGAAGCCTGCGACGCAAACGCCGTTCTCCGCATTGGCGCTCGCGGAGCTCGCGGTGCGCGCGGGCGTCCCGGCCGGCGTGTTCAATGTGGTCACGGGCTCGGCGTCCGCGATCGGCGGTGAAATGACGACCAATCCCGCGGTGCGCAAGGTCACGTTCACCGGGTCGACCGAAGTCGGCAAGAAGCTCATGGTGCAATGCGCGGGGACGGTCAAGAAGCTGTCCCTCGAGCTCGGCGGCAACGCACCCTTCATCGTGTTCGACGATGCCGACCTCGATGCGGCCGTGCAGGGCGCAATTGCCAGCAAGTACCGGAATACGGGACAGACTTGCGTGTGCGCGAATCGTCTGCTCGTCCAAGAAGGCGTCTACGATGAGTTCGCGCGCAAGCTCTCGGCAGCGGTCGCGAAGCTTCGGGTGGGCGATGGACTGAAGGGCGCAACCGAGCAGGGTCCGCTGATTGACGAGAAGGCCATCGCCAAGGTGGAGGAGCATGTGGCGGATGCGCTCGCCAAGGGCGCCAAGGTGCTCGCAGGAGGCAGGCGGCATGCGCTCGGAGGCACGTTCTACGAGCCCACGATCCTTACCGGTGTGACCCCGCAGATGATGGTGGCCCGCGAGGAGACCTTCGGGCCGGTGGCGCCGCTGTTCAAATTCAAGACCGAGGCGGAAGCCATCGAGATGGCCAACGACACGGAGTTCGGCCTCGCCGCCTACCTGTATACCCGCGATCTCGCGCGCAGCTGGCGTGTGTCCGAGGCGATCGAATACGGGATCGTGGGACTCAATACCGGCATCATATCCACCGAGGTCGCGCCGTTCGGCGGCGTGAAGGAATCGGGCACCGGCCGCGAGGGCTCGAAGTACGGCATCCTCGATTACACCGAGATCAAGTACGTATGCGTGGGTGGCGTGAGCTGAGCGCGGCCTGGTTGCAACACGGCGCCTGCGCGCGATATCGATAGCCGTGCTCGGGCGCTTTCTCGAATACTCCATTGCGACCCAGGACATCCGGGCATCGCTCGATTTCTACGTAAAACTGGGATTCTCGCAGGCGGAGGTCGGAGAAACCTGGCCTCATCCCTATGCGGTGGTGACGGACGGCAGGATTCACCTGGGACTGCATCGGCTTGCCGAGGAGGAGCCGGTGCTCACCTTCGTGAAGCCTCACCTGCTGCGCCACCTCGCGGCGCTCGAACGGGTCGGCGTGCAGTTCGAGGTGCGGCGCCTCGGCAACGATGTGTTCAACGAGCTCGGCTGGCTGGATCCGTCGGGTCACCGGGTGCGGATGGTCGAGGCGCGCACCTTCAGCCCCACCAAGCGCGAGGCCACCAAGACCTCGCTCTGCGGTTACTTCACGGAGATAGCGCTGCCCTCCCCGGCCATGGAGGAAGCCAAGGAATACTGGGAAAGGCTCGGCTTCGTGGGATTGGACGAGTTCGACTCACCGCTGCGGCACGTCTCGTGCACCAGCGATTCCATCGACGTGGGACTCTACGAGCCCGTGCAGTTGCCGCTTGCCACGCTGGTGTTCGACGCGGGCGACGTTCGGAGCACTTTGCAGCGGCTCGCGGACGCGGGCGTATCGCCGTCGGCTCAGGTGCCGAGAGCACTGCGTCAGCTCTCCGCCGCGATGCTGACGGCGCCGGAGGGAACGTCGATCTTGTTGATGCCGGATCGGGAGATGTGACGGCGCCGCGCAGCTCCCCTCATGACCCGCATCGGCCTCATCTCGGACACGCATGGCCTGCTCCGCCCGGAGGCGAAAGCATTCTTGTCGGGCAGTGACGCCATCATTCATGCCGGCGACATCGGCAATCCGGTGATTCTGGCCGAGTTGCAGGCCATCGCGCCGGTGACGGCCGTCAGAGGCAACAATGACGGCGGCGCATGGGCCGCGGCGCTCGACGACACCGAGCTCATGTGCGTGGGCGATTGCCAGATCTACGTCCTCCACGACCTCGCGCAACTGCGCATCGATCCCTCGGCGGCGGGCATTCGCGCGGTCGTGGCGGGACACTCGCACAAGCCCCGGGTCGAGCAGCGCGGCAGCGTACTGTTCGTAAACCCCGGCAGCGCGGGGCCTCGACGCTTCTCGCTGCCGGTCTCGGCGGGTGAGATCCTGGTCCGCGACGGGAAGCTGTCCGCCCGGACGGTTGAGCTCACGCCCCGCCGCGGACTGCCACGAGCTTGAACTTCACCCGCAACTCATCCTGAACCTTCAGGGCCCCGAGAAACACGCTGAACGGCGTCAGTCCGATGGACGACTGGCGCAGGGCAAGCTCGCCGTGCGCGATGAGACGGCGAGGTGAGGTTTCGAGCATGAAGGGTACGAGGAGCGTCGAGGCATGCCCGGCGACCTCGAGCGCCACACGAGCCTGTAAGCAGCCGGGACCGGTGGTCAACGAGACGCTGCTGATCGTGAGCACGGGGAAATCTGCCGCATTCAACACCGCGGGCCCGAGCATGTTGTGCGCCGTGCCCGACCTGGCCTCATCGGTGACGCTGTCGGCGAAATCCGCGCCTTCCTCCATCCGACGCTGGGGATCGTCGATCACGAAGTCCGCCACCGGCACGGACAAGGCAAATGCCGCGGCCGATGCGTTTCCATCGAATGTCACCCATCCCTGCAGTCCGTGGGTGTAGATCACGTGATTGTGCCCGAGAGAAGCCATCGCCCCGGCGCGATAGACGAGCACGCGCAATTCCGATTGGTCGGGGTCGATGCGATAGCGATCCCCGGCGACCGGGGCGGTTACGCTCGGCGCGGGCGCGGGCGCGGGCGCGGGCGCGGGCGGCGCGGTGGCGGGCGGCTGGGGCTCGCCTGCCCGGCCGGACGGTCTGGGTGGCGGCGCGCCGCAGGCGGCCAACAAGAGGCAAAGAAGGACCGTGCCCTGTCGTTTCACGACGGTGCGCATCGCACTCTCTTGATAAACTCGATTGCGTGCAGTGTGCACGCGGAGCCTATCTATGCCAACTCGAACCCAGCCGGTACGCTACGGCGTCCCGGCGCAATTCCTTCACTGGGTGATCGCCGCCTTGATCGTGATCCAATTCGTGCTTGGGCTAATACAGGAGGACCTGCCGGTCGGCGTGCGCAAGCTGGGCATCCTCGCGCGCCACAAAAGCGTGGGAATGACCATCCTGATGCTGGCCATCCTGCGTCTCGCGTGGCGCCTTTGGCATCCGGCGCCGCCGTTGCCGCCCGCGATGCGTCCGTTCGAGCGCTGGGCGGCGCGCGCCACCCATGTGGCGTTCTACGTGCTGTTGTTCGCCATGCCGCTGACGGGGTGGATGATGTCCTCCGCGAAGAACTACTCGGTCAGCTGGTTCGGCCTGTTCACCTGGCCGAACCTGATCGGCAAGAATGAGGCTGCTTTCAATCTCCTGCGCTCCACGCACGACGCATTGAGCGCCCTGCTGTTCATCATTGCGGTGTTGCATATACTGGCAGCGCTCAAGCACCACTTCTGGGACCGCGACGATGTGCTGTTGAGGATGCTCCCCTTCACCCGGCAGCGCTGAGTCGCGGCGGCCACTTCGATGAGGATCCAGCGATGAGACCAACGATGATTCCGGCGGCTCTCGCCGCCGCCCTGCTCGCCGCCGCGACCCCGCTCGCGGCGGCGCCGTCCGCAAGCTTCACGGCGGACCCGGCAACGAGCCATCTCGAATTCACCGGCCTGCAGGCTGGCGCGGAGTTCAAGGGCGTTTTCCACAAGTTTTCGGCGGCCGTCGATTTCTCACCCGACGCCCTGGCCAACGCGCACTTCGATGTGGTCATCGACATGGCCTCCGAGGATTCGGGCGACACGGATCGGGACGACACCATGCACGGCGCCGACCTGTTCGACGTCGCGCATTTTCCGACCGCGCACTATGTGACGAAGAGCTTTGTCAAGACCGACTCAGGCTACACGGCGCAGGGATCGCTGACGCTGCACGGGGTCACCAAGGATGTCGCCATTGCGTTCAAATTCATCCCGAGCGCGGCGGGCGCAAGCCTCTCCGGGACGGCGCAGCTGAAGCGCCTGGATTTCGGCGTGGGGCACGGCGACTTGAAGAGCACCGACTCGGTGGGCGATGCGGTGAAGGTGGCCTTCTCGCTGAACCTCAAGCCCAAATCTTGAGCGGCGGCGGATTGCGGCTCAGCGCACCGGCAGTTCGCGCGATTTCTGCACCGTGCGCAGCGCGAAGCTCGACTGCACCCGCGCCACGTGCGGCAGCCGGGTGAGATGCTGGCTGTGCAGGCGCTCGAAATCGGCGGTGTCCGCGAGCACGACGCGCAATAGATAATCGTACTCGCCGGACATGAGATAACACTCCATGACCTCCGGCACCTTGCGTGCGGCCTCCTCGAAGGCATGCAGGTACGCCTGCTCCTGGCGGTCGAGCGTGATGTTCACGAACACGTTGACGGGGCATCCCGCTTTTTGCTGACTGATGAGCGCGGTGTATCCCTCGATGAAACCGGCCTCCTCCAGCGCCCGCACCCTGCGCAGGCATGCCGACTCGGACAGGCTCACCTTGTCCGCGAGTTGACTGTTGGTCATGCGGCCATCGAGCTGCAACGCCTGCACGATGGCGCGATCGTAGCGGTCCAGTTTCATCGGCAACGTCTCCGCGCGGTTGATCCAACCGGCCCAGTTGCACAATATTATTGCGCTACCTGGCGATTATTGGAAATGTTCTGTCGCATTTGGCCCCATTTGACGGAGTTTTTGCAAAGTTCTGGCTCCAGACGGGAGTAGCCTGATACGCCTCAAAACTCACCCCCCGCGGAGCGATCCATGAAAATCGGCGTGCCCAAGGAAATAAAGGTCCATGAGTATCGGGTGGGACTGGTCCCCGCCGGCGTGCGCGAGTTGGTCGATGCCGGGCACCAAGTCGTGGTGCAGACCGGCGGCGGAGCGGGCATCGGATTCGAGGATTCGCATTATCAGGCGGCGGGCGCCACCATCGCCACCCGAGCCTCCGATATATTCGCCGCGGCGGATCTCGTCGTGAAGGTGAAGGAGCCGCAGCTGGCAGAGTGCCGGATGCTGCGCTCCGGGCAGACGCTTTTCACGTATCTGCATCTGGCCGCCGACAAGGAACAGGCCGACGCCTTGATGGCTTCGGGATCCACCGCCATCGCCTACGAGACCGTGACCGCATCCGATGGGTCGCTGCCGCTGCTCACGCCCATGAGCGAGGTGGCGGGTCGCATGTCCGTCCAGGTGGGCGCGAACTGCCTGCAGAAGGCCAACGGCGGATTCGGCGTGCTGCTCGGCGGCGTGCCCGGCGTTTCTCCGGCGAAGGTCGTGATCCTGGGCGGCGGCGTGTCCGGCACGCACGCGGCCGAAATGGCCGTCGGCCTGCGCGCCGATGTGACGGTGGTCGACCGCTCGGTGAAGCGGTTGCGCGAGCTGTCATCGATTTTCGGCAGCCAGTTGAAGACGGTGTACTCCACCGCGCATGCCATCGAGGAACTGGTCCGCGATGCGGATCTCGTGATCGGCGCCGTGCTGATCGCAGGCGCCGCGGCGCCCAAGCTCGTCACCCGCGCGATGGTCAAGACCATGAAGCAGGGCGCGGTGCTCGTCGACATCGCGATCGATCAGGGCGGCTGCTTCGAGACCAGCCGCCCCACCACGCACGCCGAGCCCACTTTCGTGCTCGACGGCGTGATCCATTACTGCGTCACCAACATGCCGGGAGCGGTGCCGCGAACGTCCACCTTCGCCCTGACCAACGCCACGCTGCCGTACGTCAAGGCACTCGCCGATCTCGGCTGGAAGGGCGCCCTCGCCAAAGATCCCGGGCTCGCGCACGGATTGAACGTGCATGCCGGCCAGCTGACGCACGAAGCCGTCGCGCACGCGCTCGGAATCGGCTATCGGGAATACCGCGCGGCCTGACCGCAAGGGTTGACCGCGGTTCGTCGGCCCCCGGCCAGGGGGCCGGGCGGCCGCCGGTTGCTACTATACGATCGATCAATTACTCTCGGCGGCCTTCTCGCAGGCGATAACGGAGAGCCGCCATGGCGCGCAATCAGCGCTTCGACATCTTGTTCGAGCCGGTACGCATCGGTCCGGTGACCGCTCCCAACCGTTTCTACCAAGTGCCGCATGCCAGCGGCATGACCAATGCGCTGCCCCACGTGCGTGCCGGATTCCGGGGCATCAAGGCCGAGGGCGGCTGGGGTGTCGTCTGCACGGGCGCCGTGTCGATGCATCCGAGCTCGGATGATTCGCCGCTGCCGTTCGCCATGCTGTGGGACGACAAGGACATACGCTCGCACGCCCTGATGACCGAGGAGGTGCATCGTCACGGGTCCCTGGCGGGCATCGAGCTCTGGCATGGTGGTGCGTGCACCCTGAACCGCACCAGCCGCATCGCGCCGATCTCGCCGTCCGGCATGCCCTGGATGTCGACCCATATCGGCTTCATGGGGAACCTGCGGCCGCGGCGCATGGATACGACGGACATCGCGGAGCTGCTCAAGTGGCAGGCCGCCGGCGCCAAGCGGGCGATGCAGGCGGGATTCGACATCGTGTACGTCTACGCGGGCATGGGGTACCTGCCCTACGAGTTCCTGTTGCCCGAATACAATCACCGGACCGACGCCTACGGCGGCAGCATCGAGAACCGGGTGCGTCTGGTGCGGGAGCTGCTCGACGTGACGCGCGATGCCGTCGGCCATCGTTGCGCCGTGGCGCTGCGCATCAGCCTGGAGGAGCTGCGCGCGAGGCCCGGCCGCAACCAGCCATCGGAAGCCCACGAGGTCGTGACGCTTCTGACCGACTCGACGGATCTCTGGGACGTGAAGATGGATTCGAGCCCCACGGACTGCGCGCCGTCGCGTTTCGCGGCCGAAGGCAGTCACGAGCCGGTGATCGATTTCGTCAAGCGTCTCACCGCAAAGCCGGTGGTCGGCGTCGGCCGGTTCACCTCGCCCGACGTGATGGTCTCGCAGATCAGGCGCGGCATTCTGGATCTGATCGGCGGCGCCCGGCCTTCCATCGCCGACCCGTTCCTGCCCAGGAAAATCGACGAGGGCCGCGAGCACGAGATCCGCGAATGCATCGGATGCAACATCTGCATTTCGAGCTGGCACGACGGCGTGCCCGTTCGCTGCACGCAGAATCCCACCGCGGGCGAGGAGTGGCGGCGCAACTGGCATCCGGAGAAATTCGTGCCCCCGGCGAGCGACTCGTCGATCTTGATCGTCGGCGCCGGCCCCGCGGGACTCGACTGCGCGGTGACGCTCGCCCGCCGCGGCTACCAGGTGACGCTCGCGGATGCGGCCACGGAGCTCGGTGGCCGTTTGCGGTTCGAGCGCCGTCTTCCCGGCCTCGGCGCGTGGGGACGCGTGGTCGATTGGCGGCTCGGGCAGCTTCGAGAGCGCCCCAACGTCAATCTCTATCCGGGCAGCGAGCTCGGAGTCGATGACATTTTGGGGTTGGAGCACCAGCATGTCGTCGTCGCGACCGGCGCGCGTTGGACGCGGATGCTCTTTTCGACGCTGGAGTTTCCGGTCGGAGAGCTTGCCGGGCCGGCCGTCTACACGCCGGACGACATCGCGGCGGGCATTACGCCGGAAGGTCCGGTCGTGGTGTTCGACTTCGACAACTACTATATGGCGGGCGCCGTCGCCGAGCAGTTGGCGGGACAAGGGGCCGGCGTGACCTACGTGACCACGGCCGGCAACGCATCCGCTTGGACCTTCATGACCAATGAATTGCCGCTGGTGCACCGGGCGCTCACCAAGGCGGGAGTGCCGATCCACACCTTGAAACGGGTGACCGCGTTCGACGGTGAGTCCGTCTCGATCGCGGACGTGTACACGGGAACCGAAACGCGCCTGCCGTGCAGATCGCTGGTGTTGGTTGGCATACGCAAGCCCAACGACGATTTGTATCTCGCACTCACGGCACGTGCGCCGGATGTGAAAAAAGCGGGTATCGCAACCGTGACATGTATCGGCGACTGTCACGCTCCCGGAGCAATCGTGCATGCGGTGCACAGCGGCCATCGCTACGCCCGCGAGTTCGAATCGACGCCAACGGACGTACCCTACAGCCGCGACTTTCCGGTATGACGTTGCAGGAAACTCCGCTCAGGGCGGTCGTGATATAAAAGGCGCCGAAGGACCACGGCGGCTCACGGCGCTTGGCCGGAACAAGGATAACAAGGGGCAGTAATGGCGACCAAGCGTGCGGTACCGAAGTTTCGTCGAGCCACGCCCGCCGTCCGTCGCGAGGCGCTCGTCGAAGCGACACTGCGCTGTCTGAAGGAGTACGGACACGAGGGCGTGTCGGTGCGCCGAATCAGTGCCGCCGCCGGCGTGTCCATTGGATTGATCAATCATCATTTCCCGAGCAAATCCGGGCTCGTGGCGGTGGCCTACGAGACGCTGGCACTGTCGTTGCAGGATTCCATCCGTGCACAAGCCGACAACAAGGCCGTGTCGCCGCGCGATCGTTTGAGCGGATTTTTTCGCGCGTCGTTCGCGCCCGAGTTGCTCGATCCGCAGCTGTTCAATGTATGGTTGGTGTTCTGGAGCATGGTGGCGCACTCCCCCGAGATCCGCGCCATACACGACAAGACCTACGGCAAGTACCTGTCGATCCTCGAATCCATGCTCGGCCAGCTGGCCGATTCCGCAGCGGCTCCCCCTTTCAAGCTTCGCCAGGCTGCCATCGCGCTGTCCGCGCTGCTCGACGGCCTGTGGGTCGAATTGAGCCTGAGCCCGGTGAACTTCAAGCCGCGCGAGGCGATCGCGCTTTGCGAGGACTGGGTCAATGCGCTCTGCAACGGAGCGTTCCCGCGTCTGCTCACCCAGCGCGCGAAGGCGCCCGCCGCGAGGACGAGCGGCGCGAGGCTTCCCGCGCGTGGCTGAGCCCTCATCTCGCGATGCGGTGATCATCGGCGGCGGCCACAACGGCCTCACCTGTGCCGCCTACCTTGCGGCGGCGGG
>Ga0182012_10000323_pt1 | contig 54408 bp, 40 predicted proteins | sample 612S2SmetaG_FD_120486 | JGI IMG/M metagenome (GOLD analysis project Ga0182012, IMG submission 120486) | Permafrost microbial communities from Stordalen Mire, Sweden - 612S2S metaG | ecosystem: Environmental > Terrestrial > Soil > Wetlands > Permafrost | place: Sweden: Stordalen | collected... | reverse complement strand
GGGTCGCTGCGTTTGTAGAGCTCCCAGATGAACTCCGCCGAATGCAAGGGGTCGGCCACAACGCCCGGGCCAGGTTCGAAAGTCCAACCGCTGTCGGCCATCAACCAGTGCGTGACCGAGAGCCCAATCATTGACTGGAGACCCTTGATCTCGCGGAAGATGGTGGTGCGGTGGGCCCAAGGGCAGGCTCGCGCGACATACAGGTGGTAGCGGCCCGCTTCGGCCTTGAACCCGCCGCCACCCGTAGGACCTGGCGCCCCGTCTGCGGTGATCCAGTTCCGGAACGCAGCGACGGGTCGCTGCAAGCGCCCCTCGGCATCGACCAAGTTGTCGTGTTGACTCCAAGTGCCTTCTATCAGCATGGCCATATTCCGAACTCCTACTGCTGTCTTCTTCAGGTCGAATCAACAAGATCCGGGCGCAGTTTCAGCAGAGGAATGACCAGATCCTCCTCGTCCAGCAAGTGCCGGGCAATCGGCATGGACGAACCTTCAACGATGCCGATCACATGCTCGGTCGTGGCTCGCGCGCCGTCGCGGTTCGGATCGACGACACGTAGAGCGCGCCCCGCTTCGGCGAGCTGGAACAGCATGCGGGCAATTTCATGATGATCCGTTTCCAACAGATCGAATCCGCGGGACAGCCTCGGCTCGATCGCCTGGAATCGAGGGAAGTAGGCCGTGCTCTCCACACGATGGTGCAGTTGCATGCCATACAGGTACTGTCCGAGTCCCGACAAGAACCGGGCCCGAAACGGTGCGAATTCCATTTTCTGCTCGCGCCAGGCCGTACCGAGCTCGGACAGGTGCCGCTGGACGAAGCGAAATCCCTCGTGCATGCCCAGCCAATGGGCCGCCGTCGAGCTGGGGCTCAGCTCAGGCCAGCGCTCGCGCGGGAATTCCCGCGCGAGAAACAGCCACTCGTCCGGCAGATTTGCCCTGTGCCGCAGACCGGGCACTTCAATAGCTTCAAGAGAGGATTGCTTGTTCATGGCTTGGCCTTCCCGAGTGCTGCGCCGACCTGCCCCTCAGCGGGTGCCTTCCTTGAGGTCGAGAAGTTGCCATTCCCAGCGCAGGCCCTGACCGAAGCCGCCACCGTGCTCGGCGAAGAGCTTGGCGATCGCATCGGCGGTCGGGCGTGCCCAGTCGCGCTGCACCTCGCTCACGTAGGCGATGGTCGACAGCGGACGCGCGCCAGCCTGAATCATGCGCTGGACTCCGCGCTCGTGGCCTTCGTTGCTACCGCCGCCCGAGGCGTCGGTGACGATGTAGACCTCGTAGCCATCGGCCAGCGCCGACAACACTGGCATGCTCAAACACACTTCGGTCCACAGTCCGGCCATGACCAGCTTCTTTTTGCCCGTCTTCTTGACCCAGTCCAGGACGCGCTTGTCGTCCCACGAGTTCAGCCCGGTTCGGTCGATCGGCTCCTGCGCGGGATGCACCGCCTGCAGTTCCTGAAACAGCGCCTGGCGTTCAGCGAATGCAGTCGTGTACAGCGTCGGCACGTCGAATACTTTGGCCGCCTTGGCCAGGAACACCGAGTTGTTGACCACGACTTCGTTTGGGTGCGAGCGTAAGGCCAGCAGTTGCAGATATTGGTGGTCGATCATCAACAGCGCGTAGTTGTCCGGGGTCAGCAAGGTGTCGTCAGTCTTGTCGCTCATGTCCATCTCCATCGTTTGGTTACAGGGGTAAGGCCGGGGTCGCCGGCGCTCCGCTTCAATGCGTGCGGTGAAATTCCCGCACCTGCATCTCGCTGGAGATAGACTAATACTTGGAACAATAAGCTCGGAAGTGCGTAATTCAGCTATCATAATCTCAAATATGGAACAATAGAGGCCGTCCCATGCGCGACTTCAACGATCTCTACTACTTCGTCCAGGTGGTCGATCACGGCAGCTTCAGCCGCACGGCGGAGGTGTTGGGCATCGCCAAGTCCAAGCTCAGCCGCCGGATTGCCCAACTGGAGGAACGGTTGGGGGTGCGCCTGATCCAGCGTTCGACGCGCAAGTTCTCGGTCACCGAACTCGGCCAGGATTTCTATCGGCACGCGCTGGCGATGGTGGTCGAAGCCGATGCGGCCCATGAAGCGATTGAGCGCACCAAGACCGAACCGCAAGGCGTCGTGCGGGTGAGTTGTCCGAACGCGCTGTTGTACTTCCGAGTGGCCGACATGATCGCCCGGTATATGGCGGCCAATTCGCTCGTGCAGGTGCAGCTGGAAGGCGTGGACCGTCAGGTTGACGTCATTGGCGAAGGCTTCGACATTGCGCTTCGCGTGCGTTTTCCGCCGCTCGATGACAGTGGGCTTGCGATGCGGGCGCTGAGCGACAGTTCCCAGCGGCTGGTGGCGAGCCCTGCATTGCTCGCCCGCTTTCCCGATGTGTTGGCACCTGCTGATCTAGCCTTGCTGCCCACTGCCGACTGGGGGCCCGCTGGCCGGGAGCACGTGTGGCGTCTGCGGGGGCTGGATGGCGCTGCGGCGACGGTGCACCACCGCCCGCGTCTGGTCACCGACGACCTGGTGGCCATGCGTGCCGCCGCCGTTAACGGCGTCGCGATGGCTCAGCTGCCGACCCTGTTGATCCAAGATGACCTGCGGCATAACCTGCTTGTGGAAGTCCTGCCACAATGGCTGCCGCGCAGCGGCATCATTCATGCCGTATTCCCCTCGCGGCGCGGGTTGTTGCCGGCGGTACGCGGGCTTCTCGATTTCCTCGTCGCCGAATTTCAGGAGTTGGCCGATGCTGAAGTGGCCTTGGCGTTGAAGGCCGCATCGCCTCCCTAGGCCGTGTCGCCCGCATGCCCGCGTTCCGAATTTAACTAAACACAACTTCCAGCTCCAAACCCCCAGACCGCACCCTAATTAACCTCGACTCGGCCGGGTGAACCCAGCAAAATAGCGAAAAAGACGGGATGCAAACGCGCGACGGCGAAGGTTGACTGGTTTGTCCGACCCACTCCCCGATGAGCTCATCGTCAATTTGCGCGACGGCGACGCGCACCCCGGCCCGTGGATAGGCAAGCACATCGGCCCGTACCAGCTCGAGGAGGAAATCGGGTCGGGAGGCATGGGCGAGGTGTATCGCGCCATTCGCGCCGACGATGAATACCAGAAGCGGGTCGCCATCAAGCTGATAAGAACCGGCCAGGATTCCGCACACGTTGTGCAGCGCTTCAAAAATGAGCGGCAGATTCTGGCGAGTTTCGATCATCCGAATATCGCCCGGCTGCTCGACGGCGGCACCACCCCGGGGGGATTGCCCTATTTCGTGATGGAGCTGGTCGAGGGCGAATCCATCGACCGCTATTGCGATCGCCGAAGACTGGATGTCAGCGCGCGCCTGCGTTTGTTCCTTTTGGTGTGCGGGGCGGTCCAGTACGCGCACCAGCGCCTGATCGTGCATCGCGATTTGAAGCCCAACAATATTCTGGTCGGCGCGGACGGGGCACCGAAACTCCTCGATTTCGGTATTGCAAAGATTCTGGAATCCGGAGCGAGCGCAGAGAAGCTCCAGGGCACGAGGAGTTTGCACCGGCTCCTGACCCCGGACTACGCAAGCCCGGAACAAGTCAGGGGCGAGCCGGTCACGACGGCGAGCGATGTCTATTCGTTGGGTCTGGTGCTGTATGAGCTGCTCACCGGTCTGAAGCCATCCGACGCGTGGGGGCGCACGGCGCTGACACTGCCGGCGTCGGTGAAGGACTGGGAGCCGCGCAGGCCGAGCTCCGCGGTCCGGCGTCCCGGCGCGGGCTCCGCCGGCACCGGCGCCGGGCAACCCGGCGGTCCCGAGAGTCGCAGCGCCACGCGTGAAGGCTCTCCGCAAAGGCTCGGTCGCCGCCTGCGCGGCGATCTGGACAACATCCTGCTCATGGCGCTGCGCACGGATCCGACGCGCAGATACGATTCGGTTGAGCAATTCGCCGAAGATCTGCGCCGGCATCTCTCCTCGCGCCCCGTCGTCGCGCGCGCGGACACCCTCGGCTATCGCACGGCGAAGTTCATGACTCGTTACGCCGCCGGCCTGGCGGCCGGCGGCATCATCACGTTGGGCCTCATGGCAGGCTTGTTCGTCACCACGCGAGAGGCGCGAATTGCGGAGAACGAGAGGGTGCGGGCGGAACACCGCTTCGAAGACGTTCGCCGGTTGGCGCACTCGCTGATCTTCGACATCCACGACTCCATTCAGGACTTGTCGGGCTCGAGCGAAGCCAGGCACCTGATCGTGACGACCGGTCTGCAGTATCTGAATGACCTGTCGAAGGAAGCGGCGGGCGATCCTTCGCTGCAGCGAGAGCTGGCTGCCGGCTATGAAAGGCTGGGCGACGTCCAAGGCCGCGCGCTCGAGGCGAGCCAGGGCAATTACGCCGGTGCGGCCGACAGCTACCGGCGCGCGCTGGAGTTGCGCCGATCGATCCTCATCGCGCAGCCCGGCAATGCCGAGGCGCGCCGCGAGCTGGTGACCAACTACATCAAGCTGAGCGAGCTGTTGCTGCTGACCGGCGACGCGGCGGATGTCTTGGCCTGCTCGCGGGAGGCGGTCAAGAACGCAAGCAAACTCTGGGCGGCTGATCAGGGCAACCCGCAGTATCAAGGCGTCATGGCGAGGAGCCTGCTTAGCTATGGCTACCAACTTTTCAAGATCAAAGGCGATGCGGCGTCTGCACTCGACTACATCAGGCAGTCACTGGATTTGTATCGAGGCCTGTGGACGGCCGATGCCCGCGATCCGGCGATCGGCCGGACACTGGCCCTTGCCTACACCCGCGCCGGAGAAATACTGTCCCAGAACCCGCAGACCGATTCGGAAGCGTTGTCGATGGATCAAAGCGCGCGGGAAATCCTGCAGAAACTGGTCGATTCGGCACCGGACAACGTCGATCTTGCGCATTTGCTGGCGTTCGCGGATTGGGGCATCACCGGAGTCCTGATCGATATGGGCGATCTCGAGGGGGCTGCACAGCACGGAAACGCCGCGCTTGGCATACTGAAGAAGCTTTCCGCCGCCGACCCGCGAGTCGCGGAGTATCACGCCGACGTGGCCCTCATGCTCAAGAGCCTGGCGCATATCGCCGATGATCGCGGTCAGCCGAGGCAGGCCGTTTCGCTGGCTGAGGAGGCCCTGCCGCAAAGTGCCGCCGCGCTCGAGACGGGCGCGACCAATGGATATTTTCGCTATGTGCGGGCGTCGATACAGGCTGAATTGGGCAGCGCCTTCGCCGCGCTGGGCGCCAATGCGCAATCAGGCCGCTCGGAGCGCTTGCACGACTGGGAGGCGGCCAAGGATTGGTACCAGAAATCCCTCGATACCTACCAGGTGCTCGGTGCGAAATACGGTGAGTCTGCTGCGGAAGCGGTACGGATCGGCAAGAAAATCCAGGACTGCGACCGGGCCGTTGCCGCGCTCGCGCGCAGCGGCTCACCCTCGGGAGCGCAGCGGCAACCCGGAATGGCTGCACGCGCAACCTATTGACGGCGAACGGATTTTGGAGCGGGAAAGGAGGCTCGAACTCCCGACCTCAACCTTGGCAAGGTTGCGCTCTACCAACTGAGCTATTCCCGCCCTTTTGGGCAGAGGCGCAATTGTAGGGCGGTACCGCCCGGAGTCAAGCCGCGACATGCCGAATCCGGGGCCAAATGATTGAAACGGCCCGCATTTCCCGCGCTTGGCCCTCCCGGTGCGCGTTTCCGCGAGGCGAGCGATCAGAGCCGGGAGCTGCCGCGCAGCTCCGGCCACGCCAGCCGCAGGTACAAAAACATCGACCAGAGCGTGAGCACGGCGGCGATGCCGGTCAGGACCAATCCGAGCTGATAGACGGGAATGCCGAACAGATCGCGCCGATAGAGCAAAAACGACAATCCGACGATCTGCATGATGGTCTTGATCTTGCCCCAGATCGAAACCTTGATGCGGCCACGCGCACCGATCTCCGCCATCCACTCCCGCAGCGCCGACACCGCGATCTCCCGGCCGATGATGACGATGGCGACGACCACCAGAAACCAGCTTTTCGGGTCGCCGCTCACGATCAACACCAGCGCGGTGGCGACGATCAGCTTATCCGCGACGGGATCGAGGAACGCGCCCAGACGCGAGGTGAGCCCCCACTTGCGCGCGAAATAGCCGTCCAGGCTGTCCGTGATTCCGGCCAGCGCGAAGGCGGCGCACGCGGCCGGATCCTTCCACCAATACGGTAGATTGAACAGCACGAAAATCGCCGGAATCATCAGGATCCGGAGCCATGTCAGGGTGTTCGGCAGATTCGCGTACCACGGGCTCTTACTTCCCGGGATGGAGATGCTCATAGATCACCTGGGCGAGCTCGCGCCCGAGGCCGCGAATTTGAACGAAATCGTCGATGCCGGCACGCAAGATCCCCTGCAAGCCGCCGAATTGCTTCAGCAGCTCGCGTCGTTTCACCGGGCCCAACCCGGGTATGGTTTCGAGTATAGACTGGCTATGACGTTTCGCGCGCTTGCGACGGTGTCCGGTGATCGCAAATCGGTGGGCCTCGTCGCGCACACGCTGAATCAGATGGAGCGCCGCCGAATCGGGCGGCAGGATCGTCGGGGTGTCCCGATCGGGCGTGAATAACTGTTCCTGCCCGGGGCGCCGGTCCGCGCCCTTGGCGACACCGATCAACGCAATGCCCTCGACGCCGAGCTCGGCGAGGACCGTGGCAGCCTCCCGGAGCTGGCCCTTGCCGCCGTCGATCAGCAGCACGTCCGGGGCCGTCACCTCTCCCTCGCGCACCCGCTTGTATCGGCGGGTGAGCGCCTGATTCATCGCGGCGTAGTCGTCTCCCGGTGCGATGCCGGAGATATTGAAGCGCCGATACTCGCTCTTCAGCGGCCCCTCCACTCCGAAGACCACGCAGGAGGCCACGGTGTCGGTTCCGCCGGTGTGGCTGATGTCGAAGCACTCGATGCGGGTCGGCGGCTCGGCAAGATCGAAGGCATCGCGAACATCCTCGAGGCTCGCCTCGATGCTGCCGCGCGCCAGGGCGCGCATCTTCAATGCCTGCTGCGCGTTCTCGTGCATCATCTCGAGCCAGCGGGCACGGATGCCGCGGACCGATGAGGTGATCCTCATCTTGTGGCCCGTCCGCTCGGCGAGCGTCGCTTCGAGCACCTGCATCTCCTCGAAATCCGTCTCGACGATGATTTCGAGAGGCGATTCGCGCTCCAGGTAGTACTGGGTCACGAATGCGGCCAGCACCTCCGGCAGCTCGGCGAGCGGCGCCTTCGGAAAGAACGTGGTGCTGCCGAGGCTGCGGCCGCCGCGCACGAACATGAGCGCGATGCAGAACTCACCGTTCCCCGACGCGACGGCGATCACGTCCGCGTCGTGGTCGATGTCGGCGGTGACGATCTGCTGGGCCTGGATGGCGCGGAGCGCCTTGAGCTGATCGCGCGCGCGCGCGGCATCCTCGAATTTCAACTGCTCGGCGGCCGCCTCCATGCGGCGTGCGAGCTCGCTCTGCGCCTCGTCGTTGCGCCCTTCCAGCACGCGGATCGCCGACTCCACGTCGCGCGCATAGTCCTCCTTGCCGATGAGCCCGACACAGGGCGCGGTGCAGCGCTCGATCTGATATTGCAGGCAGGGCCGCGACCGATTCGCGAAATACAGGTCATCGCAATTTCTCAGGCGAAACAACTTCTGCAGCTGCTGCAAACTCTCGCGCACCGCACCGGCCGAGGGATAGGGCCCGAAGTATCGCCCCGCCTCCTTGCGCGAGCCGCGGTAGAAGTTCAGCCGCGGAAACTCGTGCCGGGTCTCCAGGTGCAGGTAGGGGAAACTCTTGTCATCGCGGAGCACCACGTTGAAGCGCGGACGGTGCTTCTTGATGAGATTGAATTCGAGCAGCAACGCCTCGGTGTCGGAGTTGGTGATGGTGACTTCCATGCTCGCGGTCTTCGCCACCAGCGCCTGCACCTTGGGCTGGACATTGCTCGGCTGGAAATACGACCCGACGCGGCTCTTGAGGCTGCGCGCTTTGCCGACGTAGAGGATCTCGCCATCGGCGTCGAACATGCGATAGACGCCGGGCCGGCTCGGCAGCGAGTCCACGAAGGACTTCGCGTCGAACGGCGGCGGCGATGCGCTGGCCGGTTTAGCGGGATGTTCCTCGGTCATGGCCGTCTGCCGCGCGAGCGCCCAGGAGGCTCTGCGCCCGTTTCACGATGTCCTCGAACATGGCCGTCGTCAGACGGCGTGTCTGGGTGTTGTAGCGGCTGCAATGGTAGGAGTCCAAAAGCACCCGGTCTGCGCCGATTGCATGTTCGGCCGCATGGGCAAATTTGAAATCGCCCGCCTTCAGTCCCACCGCGCGCAAAACCGCCGCGTGGGCGATGGCGCCGAGCGCCAGCACCACCTGCACCTGCGGGCTTTGCGCCAATTCGGCCTCGAGGTACGCATTGCAGGTCTTGATCTCCTGGGGCAGCGGCTTGTTCGCCGGCGGCAGACATTTGACCGAGTTGGTGATGCGGGCATCGTCGAGGCGCAGCCCATCGCCCACATCGGTGGAGGTCGCGGCGCTCGCGAAACCCAGCTTGTGCAGGGTGCCGTAAAGCAAAATTCCCGCATGATCGCCGGTGAAAGGCCGGCCGGTTCGGTTCGCGCCGTGCATTCCCGGGGCGAGGCCGACGATTAGGAGCCGGGCGTCGCGGTCTCCGAAGGGCGGCACGGGCTTGCACAAGTACCCGGGATTTTCGTGCTTCACCGAGTCGAGAAAGGACGCAAGGCGCGTACAGCGCCGGCAACTTGGATCGAAAATGCTGCTCATCGAGGACCGATCGATTCGGCCGATCGGCCGGCCGTTGTCGTCATGAAAAACGAGGTCAATAAAAAACGGGCTACGCGGATCCCCGCGTAGCCCGCCGTCGATCGCGCCTCGAATTTGGACTAACCCGAGCGCAACCCAACCTTTCGCAACCCTGGATCGATCCGCCGACCCACTGCGTCGCCGACGTACCCTTGGACCGTTTCGGTCACAAAGATTCCTTGCGCTCGGCTAAATTTTTTTGCGGTCCGTGCAACAGCAGGGCCCCAAAAAGACCCGAAGATTTGCCGCGCTCAACTTCATCAAAGGGCGGGAAAGGTTTGCGCGGCAGAATATCACCTGCGCCGGCCGAGGCAACGAAAGTTTTTCCAAAACCGAAGGGCACGCATCGAACAATTCAGTTTAGGTTAAGTTCCTAACTATCTGATTTTATAATGCTATAAAAAACTAGAAGGACACGTCGAGACCGTATATTAGGGGTTTACCCTAATCCCCGGCGGGCCCGGGCGCGGCGCGCGATCAGCATGGACAGCTCCAGGGCCTGCTCCGAGTTCAAGCGGGGGTCCACCTGCGACTTGTAGGCCCGCGCGAGGTCGGCTTCCTTGAGGTCGCGGGCGCCGCCGATGCACTCGGTAACGTCCTCTCCAGTGAGCTCGACGTGCACGCCGCCGAGCGTCGAGCCGAGCTCTTCGTGGATGCGAAATGCCGCCTCCACCTCCCCCAGAATGTTGTCGAAACGGCGGGTCTTGACGCCGCCGGCGGTCGTTTCGGTGTTGCCGTGCATGGGATCGCACACCCACAGCACCTGTGCGCCCGAGGCACGCACTGCCTCGATCATCTCGGGCAGCCGCTGCTCCACGTCCTTGATACCGAACCGATGGACGAACGTGAGCCGGCCGGGCTGATTCTGCGGATTCAACGCCTGCGCCAGCTCCTGCAGCCATTCCGCGCTCATGGACGCCCCGACCTTGACCCCGATCGGATTGGCGATGCCCCGGAAGTATTCGATATGCGCGCCGTCGATGGCAGCCGTGCGCATGCCGATCCACGGCATGTGCGTTGAGAGGTTGTACCACTTCTTCTGGCGCTCGATATAGCGGGTCTGCGCCTGTTCGGACAACAGGTGCAGCCCCTCGTGGCTGGTGTAGAAATCCACGCGCGTAGCGGCATGCACCTCGAGCCCGCTCATGGATTCGAAGAATTCCAGCGACTCCGCGATCGAGTCGACGATCCGCTGATACGCGTCGCGCAGCGGTGCGTGATGCAGGAAGCCCAGGTCCCAGTACTCCGGGTGGTGCAGGTCGGCGAAACCGCCGTCGATCAAAGCGCGCACGAAGTTCAAGGTCAGGGCGGCGCGCTCGTAGCCGCGCAACAAGAGCTCGGGATCCGGTTCGCGCTCCGCCGCGCTGAACCCCGGCCGGTTCACGTTGTCGCCCCGGTAAGACGCCAGGGTGACGCCGTCGCGCGTCTCGGTATCGGTCGAGCGCGGCTTGGCGTACTGCCCGGCGAACCGGCCCACCCGGATGATGGGCTTCTTCATGCCCTGCAGCAGCACGAGGCTCATCTGCAGCAGAACCTTCAGGCGCCTGGCGATGTTGTCGGATTCGCAGTCCTCGAAGCTCTCCGCGCAGTCGCCCCCCTGCAGCAGGAACGCCTCGCCCGCCTGGGCCTTGGCGAGCTTCGCCCGCAATGCCTCGACCTCCCAGGAGACCACCAGAGGCGGAAGGCGGCTCAGCGCCGCCACCGCCCGCTCGAGAGCGATCGGATCCTTGTATTTGGGCTGCTGCGCCGCCGGCCGGCCGTGCCAGCTCGCGGGATGCCAATGGGTGAGAGCCAGGGATTTGGACATGCGCGGGATGCTACACAGCGCGCGCATTTCGCGCAAAGTGGCGCCCGGGATGCGGGCACGGCAGAATGCCCGCCCAAATTCTCAACTCGGAATTTCCCATGTCTACAATCACCGATACGTTGCGGGCGCTGGGTCTCGGCGAGACCAACGCCGGCGCCTGGCACGGAAGCTGGAGCACCGCCCATTCCGGGGCGCTGATCGAGTCCATCAATCCGGCCAACGGCCAGACCCTCGCGCGCGTTCACGCGGCCACCGCGGAGGATTACGAGCGGGTCCTGGCATCGGCGGTCGAGGCCGCCCGGCGCTGGCGCAGCGTGCCTGCGCCCAAGCGCGGCGAGGCGATCCGGGTGATCGCGGAGGAATTGCGGCTTCACAAGGATGCGCTCGGGAGCCTGGTATCGCTCGAGAACGGCAAGATCAAGGCCGAGGGCGACGGCGAGGTTCAGGAGATGATCGACATCGCGGATTTTGCCGTCGGCCAATCGCGCATGCTGTACGGCCTCACCATGCACTCGGAGCGCTCCCAGCACCGCATGTACGAGCACTGGCATCCGCTCGGCGTCGTCGGCGTGATTTCCGCGTTCAATTTTCCGGTGGCCGTCTGGTCCTGGAACGCATTTCTCGCGGCCATCGCCGGAAACGCGACGGTGTGGAAGCCCTCCCCCAAGACGGCGCTCTGCTCCTTGGCCGTCCAGCACATCTGCAATCGCGTCATGGAACGTCTCGCGCTGCCCGCCATATTTCAGATCTTCATCGATGCCGGCACCGAGCTTGCCTCCCGGTTCGTCGACGATCGCAGGGTCGCGCTGGTGTCGTTCACCGGCTCGACCCACGTCGGCCGCCAGGTCGGCGTGAAGGTGGCCGGACGGCTCGGCAAGAGTCTGCTGGAGTTGGGCGGCAACAACGCCATCATCGTGGACGAGAGCGCCGACCTCGATCTCGCGGTCCCGGCCATCGTATTCGGGGCCGTGGGCACGGCGGGTCAGCGCTGCACCACGACCCGCCGGGTCTTCGTGCATCGCTCGCGCGCCGCGGAGCTCGAGCGCCGCCTGGTGGCGGCGTACGGGCAGGTCCGCATCGGCGATCCCCTGGATCCGGACACTCTGATGGGGCCGCTGATCGACGCGGCGGCCGTGGGCCGCTATGAGAGCGCCCTCGCTCAAGCGAAATCCCAGGGTGGAACGCTGCTATGCGGTGGCCGCGTGCTCGAGCGCCCCGGCCATTTCGTCGAGCCCGCCATCGTGCGCGCCTCGCCCGACATGCCGGTGGTCTCCACCGAGACCTTCGCGCCGATTCTCTATGTGCTGCCCTACGAGAGCTTCGAGGAAGCCGTATCGCTTCAAAACGCCGTGCCGTACGGCCTGTCGTCCGCGGTGTTCACCGATCGGCTGAAGATCGCCGAACGCTTTCTGTCGGCGGAGGGAAGCGATTGCGGCATTGCCAACGTGAACCTCGGCACGTCCGGGGCCGAAATCGGCGGTGCGTTCGGCGGTGAGAAGGACACGGGCGGCGGCCGCGAAGCGGGATCGGACTCCTGGAAAGCGTACATGCGGCGCCAAACCACCACCATCAACTGGAGCTCGCAGCTGCCCCTCGCGCAGGGCATCCGATTCGATCTGTCCTGAACGCTAGCGGGAGAACCAGGCCAGGATCTCGGCCTCGCGCTCGCCGAGGCGTGCGGCGGAAATCGGGACGCGGGTCTTGAGCTCCTGAGCGTAGAGCGACACCCGGTATTCCTCGATCCATAGCCGCAGCTCCTCGAGCAACGGAGGCCGCCGCAACTCGGACGCGGCGCGCCCCTCGAGGGAGGCAAGCCGGGACGTCCACGCTTCGATCTCGGCGAGGATGGGCGCGGGCTCGCCGCCGCGCGCGAAGATGCGCTGCCAGCGGCGCTCCTCGCCCTTCAGGTAACGAGTCACTTGACGCAGCCAATCCGGCGACAACGCTTGCAGCCGGTCCGGGCGCAGCAGCTCGGTCAGGTGCGCCTGTGTCTCGGCGGCCGCTTCGCGGTGTCCCCGCGCCCGCGGATCCTCGAGCAGGCGGCGCAAGTTGCGGGCCTCGGACAGCCACCCGCCCACCTCGGCGATCGCCCGTTCGAGCATATCGTGGAGGTCGGCCCGCCCCCGATCGACCGCAGACTCGAAGGCAGCACGAGTGCGCGGCGGATCGAGATCCGCGAAGCATGCGCGGCGGCAGCTCAACTGCAGCAGAAGATCGACCAGCGCATCGCGCCCGAAGTAGGCGGAGGCCGCCAACAGCAGGCGCATGTCGGCCACGGCGAGCTTGGCAAGGTCGCGCATCTGGCGATCGAGCATCGTGCGGGCGAGACGCACCGCGCCTTCGGCGAAGGATTGCGCGGCTTCCGCGGCGCTCCACTCGAAGCGCACGTGGGTCGCGCCGCCGATTTGCCTGAGCGTCGGAAACACCGCCACCGCTCCCTGCGGCAACTCGAGCGGCACGCTGATGGGCAGCTCCGGCAGCTCGAAATGACGCCACGGCTCCGGGTACGCGGCCTGCGCGCGCCGATCGAGCTCGCGTCGCGCCTCGAAGGCGGTGCGTCGGCGCAGTTCCGCAAGATCCGCTCCTGCGGCGACCTCGCCCGCGTCCGCGACCACCGATAGTCGCGGGATGAGATGCGCGGGGATCTGCGTCGGATCGAACCGCAGCTGCGCGGCGGGAATCGCGCGTGATTCGTGCAGCCACGCCGCGAGCGCGGCGAGATCGGCGGACGATGCGGCCGCGGAGGACAGGAAACTCTGGGCGGTTGCGCCGATCGGAATGAGGGTGCGACGGGCCTCCTTGGGGAGCGATCGCAACGCCGCCACGATTCGCGGCTCGGCGAGCCCCGGCACCGCGGCATCCACGGCGCCGCGCGTGAGCGCGGGTAGCGCCATGAGCGGAATCGTCAACGTCACGCCGTCCGCGGCGCTTCCGGGGTCGAAGTGGTACTCGGCGGGCGCCTCCAGCGCACCGAGCCTCGCCACCTCCGGAAATCGCGCGAGGACCGCCTCATCCGGATGACGCGCATAGATGTCGGCCGGTCCGAGCGTGAGCGCGCTGCGCTCGGCGTCCGTCAACTGCCGGGTGAAATGCGCAAGACTTGCCGCGCTCGACACCTGTCGCGGCAGCGCGTGCTCGTAGAAATCCACGAAATGTTCCGCGGGCCGCTTGAGGTCGCGCACCCGCAGCCGCTCCTCCAGGCGTTCTGCCTCGCGGATCGCCGCATCGTTGGCGCGAAGCCACGCCGGGCGCTCCTCGAGGCGGCCGTAGACCAGAGCCTCGCGGGAAAAAATGCGCCGCGACTCCTCGGGCGCGATCGGCCCATAATTGACGATGCGGTTGGCGGAGAGCGTCAGGCCGAGGAAGGTCACGCGTTCGCGCGCGACCACCTCGCCGCGCTTCTCGTCCCAGTCGGGCTCGAGATACTCCCGCTTGGAGAGGTGTCGGGCCGCCGACTCGATCCACATGGGCTCGACTTCGGCCAGCGTGCGCGCGAACACTCGCGAGGTCTCCACGATGTTGGCGGCCATCACCCAGCGGGGCTTGCGCCGCCGCAGCGGCGATCCGGGAAAGATGTGAAAGCGGATTCCCCGCGTTCCGAGATAGTCGCCCTCCTCCCCGCGCACGCCGACCGTGGTGCAGAACCCCGCCAGCAGCGAACGATGCACCCCGGTGTAGCTTGCGGGGCGGCGTTGAGCCGCGATGCCGGCGGCCCGGGCGCGGTCCGACACTTGCGAGTGGACGTCCTCCCATTCCGACAATCGCAGCAACGACAGGCGCCGCTCCTTGCACCAGCGCCGAAGCTCGCGCCGCGGCCCCTCGCGCATCTGCCGATAGGCGCGCCACAGCTTCACCAGCCCGTTGAATTCCGACTTCGAATCCTCGAACGCCGCCGCATCCACGCTCTCCTCGCCCGGGGTCCGGTCCGGAGTGGGCAGGCGCACATCCGGCACCGAAAGTCCGGAGACGATGGCCAGGAGCTCCGTTTCGGCGTTGAAGCGGCGGCTTTCGAGCAGTGCACGCGCGAGCCGCGGATCCAGGGGCAGGCGCGCCATCGCACGCCCGCGGCCCGTGATGCGCCGCTCCTCGTTCAACGCCTGAAGCTCCTGCAGCAGCCGGTAGCCGTCGTTCAACGCGCGCGTGTCCGGCGCATCGATGAACGGAAATGTCTCGGCATCGCCCAGCCCGTCCGCGGCCAGGCGCAACAGCAGCGCCGCGAGATTGGTGCGCAGGATCTCGGGCTCGGTGTGCTCCGGGCGCGCCTCGTAATCTTCCTCCGAATAGAGGCGCAGACACAGCCCCGGGCCGATGCGCCCGCAGCGCCCCTTGCGCTGATCCGCGCTCGCGCGCGACACCGGCTCGATCGGCAGCCGTTGCAGGCGGCTGCGCGGGCTGTAGCGGCTGATGCGCGCGAGCCCCGAATCGATCACCGCCCGGATGCCCGGCACGGTGATGGAGGTCTCCGCGACGTTGGTCGACAGCACGATGCGGCGGCGCGCGCCCCGCCTGAAGATCCTGCTCTGCTGTTCCCAGGACAAGCGCGAATACAACGTGAGCACATCGACGCCCGGGAGCTCGCGTTCGAGCAGTTCCGCCACGTCGCGGATCTCACGCTCGCCGGGGAGGAAGACGAGCACGTCGCCGTTGCCGATGGCGCCCGGCGTGGTCGCGATGTCCTGGTAGGCCTCCAGCACGGCGGTGGGCAGATCGGTCTCTTCCGGCTCGATCGCGGGTGCCGTGTACCGCACCTCGATCGGATGGCCGCGGCCGCTGATCTGGAATACCGGCGCAGCGTCGAAGAAGCGCGAGACGCGATCCACCGCGAGGGTCGCCGATGTGACGATCACCTTGAGATCCGGCCGGCGCGGCAGGATGCGCTTCAGCACCCCGAGCAACAGATCGACGTTGAGCGAGCGCTCGTGGGCCTCGTCGACGATCACGGTATCGTAGCGGCGCAGCTCCGGATCGGAGGTGAGCTCCGCCAGCAACAAGCCGTCCGTCAACAGCACCAGGCGCGTCGCCGCGGAGAGCTGATCGGCGAAACGCACGCGGAATCCCACGGTGGCGCCCACCGGCTGGGCGAGTTCCTCCGCGATGCGTGAGGCCAGCGCGCGCGCGGCGATCCGCCTCGGCTGAGTGTGCGCGATCAGGCCTTCACGCCCGCGGCCGAGCTCCAGGCAATATTGGGGGAGCTGCGTGCTTTTGCCGGAGCCCGTGTCCCCCGCGACGATCAGGACCTGGTGGCGCCTCAGCGCCTCCTGGATCTGCAGGCGGCTCGCGGATATCGGCAGGTCGGGGTCGTGCTTGAAGACCAGCGGGAGGATGGCCGGGGCGGGACCTGGGGGCGCAGCTGCGCCCGGGCCTGCGGGCGCAGCTCCGCCCGGCTCATTCCGCACGTTTGACGTCCAGCCAGAGGCTCTCCTGAGCGTCGAGATTCAAACTGGAAAATTCCAGGCCGCGCGATTTCGCAAGCTCCTCCATGGCGCGAAAGCGCCGCTCGAATTTCACGTTCGCGGCCCGCAGAGCGCTCTCCGCGTCGACGCCGAGCTTGCGCGCAAGATTGGCGGCCGCGAACAACAGGTCACCGACTTCCTCGAACGTCTCCTGCGACGGCGCATCCGCATGGTTCCCGGCCGCTCTGCTGTTGTCGGCCGCCTCGCGCACCTCCGCGAGCTCCTCCCCGACCTTGTCGGCGGTCTGCGAGGGATGCTCGAAGTCGAAGCCGACGCGGGCGGCACGCTTGCTCAATTTGTACGCACGCATCAATGCCGGCAGCGCCCGGGGAACGCCGTCGAGCGCGCTTTCGGCGGCGCGCTCCCGGGCCTTGATGTCCTCCCAGGAGACCAGCTGCTGCTGCGCCGTCAGCGGGCCCTGCCCGCCGAGCGCGGGAACGTCGAACACATGCGGATGGCGGCGCACGAGCTTGTCGCAGATCGATCCGGCCACCGCCTCGAAATCGAAAGCACCCTGCTCGGCCGCCATTTGGGCATGGAACACGACTTGGAACAGAAGGTCGCCCAGCTCATCCTTGAGATGCGCAAGATCGCCCGCGTCGATGGCATCGGCGACTTCGTAGGCCTCCTCGATGGTGTACGGCGCGATGCTCGCGAAGGTCTGCTGACGATCCCACGGACAGCCGTCCGTCGCCCGCAGGCGCTCCATGATCGAGAGCAGCTCGAGAAGTCGAGACGTCACGACGGCCTCGCCTCGTCGGGCGCCCCGCCGGTCAGCGCCGCCTGCCGGGCCTGCAACAGACGTCTGAAGGTCATCAACATGCCGGCGGTCGCCCCCCAGATGATGCGCTCGCCATAGGGAATGTCGTAGACCTGCACCGTGAGATCCGCCATGCGAAGCTGGCGGGGCTTGTGATTGGCGGCGTCGAGGATGAAGCGCAACGGCACTTCGAAGGCATCGTGCACCTCGGCAGCCGCGATCTTGAGCTCGAACGCGGGATTGACGAACGCCACCACCGGGGTCACCCGAAATCCCGTGCCTACCCAGTGATCCGGCATGTACCCCGCGAACTCCACGAAGCTCGCGGAGAGGCCGATCTCCTCGTGCGCCTCGCGCAGCGCCGCCCGCCACGGATCCGGGTCGCCGGGTTCGATGCGTCCCCCGGGAAAGCTGATCTGGCCGGCATGATCCTTGAGCGTGGCGGCGCGCTGCGTGAGCAGCACGGTCCAGTCGCCCCCGCGCTCGACCAGCGGCACCAGCACGGCCGCGGGGATGCGTTGCGCCGGCGCTCTCGCGCGCACCTCCGCGAGCATCTGGGGCGATCCGCCGGCGAGCCATAGCATGTCCTCATCCGACGAGGAAGGGGACGGATTGAGCGATTCGCGGATGTGCGCCTTGGAAAAAAGAGAGTCCATCGTTACCCGGACGATCCCTGTCCCTTCACGCCCCCCCCGGTGAGCGTCAATGGATCGAGCAATCGGCGCAGCTCCTCGACGTTCATGGAGGTCATCTCCGCGGCCACCTCCAGGATCGGCCGCCCTTCAGCGTACGCCTTCTTGGCGATCGCAGCGCCCTTCTCGTAGCCGATGATCGGGTTGAGCGCGGTCACCAGGATGGGATTCAAGTCGAGCGCCTCGCGCAACCGGTCCTCGTTCACCTCGAACCCCGCGATGGCGTGCTCCGCGAGGTTGCGGCTCGCGATGCCGATCAGCTCGAGGCTCTGGACGATGTTGTAGGCAATCACCGGCAGCATGACGTTGAGCTGGAAATTTCCCGACTGGCCGGCGATGGTGATGGTCGCATCGTTGCCGATCACCTGCGCGGCGATCATGGTCACCGATTCGGGAACCACCGGATTGACCTTGCCCGGCATGATACTCGATCCGGGTTGCAGGGCCGGCAGTGCGAGCTCGGCCAAACCGGCGAGAGGCCCGCTGTTCATCCAACGCAGGTCGTTGGAGATTTTGGTGAGGCTCACGGCGACCACTTTGAGCTGGCCCGACAGCTCGACCGCGGTGTCCTGGCAGGAGAGCGCCTCGAAATAGTTCGTGTTCGGCACGAACCCGACGCGGGTCTCGGCAGCGAGGTGTCTGGCGAAGGCGGCGCCGAAGGTCGGAGCGGCATTGATGCCGGTACCGACCGCCGTGCCGCCTTGAGCGAGCGCCTCGAGCCGCGGCAGGACCGAGCTCAACCGGTCGCATCCCTTGTCGATCTGCGACCGCCAGCCGCCGAGCTCCTGCGCGAGCGTGATCGGCATCGCATCCATCAGATGCGTGCGCCCCGTCTTGACCACGCGGCCGAGAGAGAGCGCGCGCGACTCGATGGCCGCGCTCAACCCCCCCAACGCCGGCAGAACATTCTCGATGAGGAGCAACGCCGCCGCGACGTGGATGGCGGTCGGCACGACATCATTGCTGCTCTGGCTGCGGTTGACGTCGTCATTGGCGTGCACCGCCCGGCCGAGGCGCCGCGTGGCGAGCGTGGCGATGACCTCGTTGGCGTTCATGTTGCTGCTGGTGCCGGACCCGGTCTGGAACACGTCGACCGGGAATTGCTCGTCGTACCGCCCCTGCGCGACATCCGCGGCCGCCCCCTGGATCGCAGCGGAAAGATCCGCCGGCATGGCCCCGAGCTCCTGGTTCGCGGCCGCGGCGGCCTTCTTGATCAGGCCCAGCGCGCGGATGAACGCGCGCGGCATCTTGAGGCCGCTCGGCGGGAAATTTTGGATCGCGCGCTGGGTCTGCGCGCCCCAGAGCGCCGTCGCCGGCACATCGAGCGCGCCCATGCTGTCGTGCTCGACGCGATAGTCGGATCTGCTCATCGCGCCTTCCTTCCGGAGCCCGTCTTCGGCTGGTTTCCTGTAATATCGCATATTCATTCTATCAATTTGGCAACGGGATTCGAGATGTCCAAGCCCGACCAGGGCCAGCCCACCGATGCACTGTCGCCGCTCGACGGGCGATACGCCGGCAAGCTCGCGGCGCTCCGCGATGTGTTCAGCGAAGCCGGCTTGATGCGCGAGCGGGTCCGGGTCGAATGCGCCTGGTTTCTCGCATTGGCCGAGGGGCCGGCCGAGGCCGCGCTTCGCGACCTTCCAGCCGCAGCGGGCGTTTGGGCGCAATCGCTCGCCTCCGATCCCGGGCCGACCGACGTGGCCGCCATCAAGTCGATCGAGGCGCGCACCAAGCATGACGTGAAGGCGGTCGAATACTGGATCCGCGGCGAACTGAAGATCCGCGGCGCCGCCGCCGCGCAGCTCGAGTGGGTGCATTTCGCCTGCACCTCCGAGGATATCAACAATCTCGCGTACGCGCTCATGCTCAAGCGGGCCCGGGATTCGATCGTTCTGCCGGCGCTCGGGGCGATCGGCCTCTTCACCGATGAGCTCGCGGAGCGTTATGCGGCGGTGGGCATGCTGGCCCGCACGCATGGGCAGACGGCGACGCCGACCTCCGTGGGCAAGGAATTCGCGAATGTCGCCGCGCGCATCGGGCGCCAGCGCGAGGGCCTCGCCCGGGTGCCGATTCTCGGCAAGCTGAACGGCGCGGTGGGCAATTTCAACGCCCACGTGGCGGCGCTGCCGTCGGTCGACTGGCCGGCCTTCAGCGCACGCTTCGTTCGATCGCTCGGCCTGGAGCCCAATCCCCTCACGACCCAGATCGAGCCGCACGACTGGATCGCGGAGTACTGTCATGCGCTGCTGCGCGCCAACACCGTGCTGCTCGATTTCGCGCGCGACATGTGGAGCTACATTTCACTCGGCTATTTCAAACAAAAGCCGGTGCCCGGCGAAGTCGGCTCCTCCACCATGCCGCACAAGATCAATCCGATCGACTTCGAGAATGCCGAGGGGAACCTCGGGCTCGCCAACGCGCTGCTCGCGCATTTTGCCGAGAAGCTGCCCGTGTCGCGGCTGCAACGCGACCTCACCGACTCGACGGTGCTGCGCAATCTCGGCGTCGCGGTCGGACACTCGGTTCTCGCGTATCAATCGCTCGAGGCCGGGATGCGCAAGGCGGAGCTCGACGAGGGCCGCCTGGGCGAGGACTTGGGCCGCGCGTGGGAGGTCCTCGGCGAGGCGGTGCAGACCGTGATGCGCGCTCATGGGCTGCCCGATGCCTATGATCGGCTCAAGGAATTCACCCGCGGCCGGCCCATGGACGAGGCGGCGATGCACGCATTCATCGGCTCGCTGCCGCTGCCGCCCGAGGAGAAAGCGCGGCTCCTGCTGCTCGAGCCCGGAACCTACCTCGGCCTGGCGCCGACACTCGCAAGGCGCCGCCCGGTGGCATGAGGTATCATCGCGCTGCGTCCGAAACGTGACGCAGTTGGCACGATGGTATGTAGGCAAACGGTAGTATCCCACTCCGAAGTACGAGGCGACCCGAGCCTGAGGGAAGGGCGCTGCGCTACCTCCAATGAGGCATCAGAGACATGTCGGGTAATACGGAAGATACAACGCAGCCGGTCGTCGACAAGGCCGCCTCATCGAGCGGCGACCCGACCCCCAGCACCCGCACCATTCTCACCACCATGCCGGAAGTGCGCGAAGCCAGCCTCAAGGTGGCCAAGTCCGCGCAGCGCCTCCTGTCCATTTTCACCCAGGACCTCGAACCCTTGATCTACGGCGAGGAGCCGTTCCTCGAGGCCATCAAGCGGCTGGTGCTGGCGCGATCCTATGCCAAGGTGCGGGTGTTGCTCGCCGACCCCTCGCGCGCCATGGTCGACAACAACCGCTTCCTCGCCCTGGCGCGACGCCTCACGAGCTGCATCGACCTGCGTGCCATGAGCCCCGAATATCCCGCGAGCGCCGGCGCGTTCATCATTGCCGACGACAGGGCGCTGGTTTACCGCCTGCAGGCGGATCGTTGGGACGGAATCTCCGACATGAACGATCCGGCGGTGGTCCGCCGGTACCTGAATTTCTTCGACGAGGTCTGGCAGACCAGCATGCAAGAGTCGCAGATGCGGCAAATGCTGATGTAGGCCGTCCGGTCGAAGCTAAGCTCCGCAGCCGCCGCGCCGGTATATTATAATCGGCGGATGCCCTTCCCCGCCGCGCATTCGGACTCCGCCGAGACGGTCATCGTCGGCATGTCGGGCGGCGTCGACTCGGCCGTCGCGGCGCTCCTGCTGCAGCAAGCCGGATTCTCGGTTCAGGGACTCTACATGTCCAACTGGGATGACGACGACGATGCCTATTGCACCGCCGCCGAGGACTTCCAGGATGCGCGCGCCGTCTGCGAAACGCTGGCCATCCCGCTGCATCGGGTGAGCTTCGCCTCCGAGTACCGCGAGCGTGTGTTCGCCCGTTTCCTGAGCGAATACGCGGCCGGCCGAACGCCCAACCCGGATGTGCTCTGCAACCGGGAGATCAAGTTCGGCGTGTGCCTGGATTACATGCACCGCCTCGGCGCCGAGCGCATCGCCACCGGCCATTACGCACGCCTCGAGCAGGGGCCCGGCGGCCCCCGGCTCCTCAAGGCTCGCGACGCGTCCAAGGATCAGAGCTATTTCCTGCACGGCGTCGCGCCCAAGGCACTCGCGAACACCCTGTTTCCGATCGGCGAGCTCGGCAAGGACGAGGTGCGGCACCGCGCCCACGCGGCGGGACTTCGGGTGTTCGACAAGCCGGACAGCACCGGGATCTGCTTCATCGGCGAGCGCCCGTTCGAGGATTTTCTGAGCCGCTATCTGAAGGATTCCAGGGGACCCATCGAGACACCGGAAGGCCGCCGCCTCGGCGAGCATCGCGGCCTGGCGTTCTACACCCTCGGACAGCGCTCGGGGCTCGGTGTCGGCGGCAAGTCGGGCGCGGCCGATGCGCCCTGGTACGTGGCCGACAAGGACGCGAGCCGCAACGCGCTCATCGTCGTCCAGGATCACGAGCATCCGCTGCTGATGTCCGACGGCTTCGATGTCGAGGAACTGCATTGGCTCGCGCCGCCGGGAGCGGCGCAATTCGAGTGCGCCGTCAAGACGCGCTATCGCCAGGGCGATCTTGCGTGCAGCGTGCTCGTCCGTGCGGACGACGACCGCGCGCAGGTCGCGCTGCGGCGTCCCGCCCGTGCGGTCACGCCGGGCCAGTACGCGGTGTTCTACGACGGCGATGTCTGTCTCGGCGGCGGGGTCATCGCGGCCCGCCACAATTCATCGTCCGACGCGCCGCGCGCCGGACGCCTGGTTGCCAATTCTTTATTTTCGCTGGAGGGGTCATGACGGATAGCTTCAAGGCAAGAACGACGCTCAAGGTTGGACAGCGCAGCTACGAGATCTGCGGGCTCGGCGCGCTCAAGGACCACAACGTCGACCGCCTGCCGTTCTCGCTGAAGATCCTCCTGGAAAACCTGCTGCGCTTCGAGGACGGCGTAAACGTCAAGAAGAGCGACATCGATGCATTGCTGGCATGGGACCCGAAGGCCCTGCCGCATCACGAGATCGCCTTCACGCCGGCCCGCGTGATCATGCAGGATTTCACCGGCGTCCCGTGCATCGTGGACCTGGCGGCAATGCGCGAGGCCATCGAGCGGCTCGGCGGCGACCCGCAGCGTGTCAACCCGCTCGCGCCCGCGGAGCTGGTCATCGATCATTCGGTGCAGGTCGACGAGTATGGGGCAGCCGATTCACTCAAGCACAACAACGAGATCGAATTCGGCCGCAACGGCGAGCGCTACATGTTTCTGCGCTGGGGCCAGACGGCTTTCAGCAACTTCAAGGTGGTTCCCCCGAACACCGGCATCGTGCATCAGGTGAACATCGAGCGGCTGGCGCGGGTGGTGTTCTCGGACGACGCGAGCGGCAGGCCGACCGCCTATCCCGATACGCTGGTGGGAACCGACTCCCACACCACCATGGTCAACGGGCTCGGCGTGCTGGGCTGGGGCGTGGGCGGCATCGAGGCCGAGGCGGCGATGCTCGGTCAGCCGGTCACCATGCTCATTCCCCAGGTCATCGGCTTCAAGCTCACGGGGGCTTTGCCGGCGGGCACCACCGCGACCGACCTGGTGCTGATGGTGACGGAGATCCTGCGCAAGAAAGGCGTGGTCGACAAATTCGTCGAGTTCTTCGGCGACGGCCTCAAGGGTCTGCCGCTCGCCGACCGGGCGACCATCGCCAACATGTCGCCCGAGTTCGGGTCCACCTGCGCGATCTTCCCGATCGATGAGGAGACCCTGCGCTATCTCGAGCTCACCGGCCGGCCGCCGGAACAGATCGCATTGGTCGAGGCCTATGCCAAGGCGCAGGGACTCTGGCGGATCGACGGCGCCAAGGCAGCGGATTACACCGACGTGGTCGAGCTCGATCTTGGCAGCGTCGAGCCCGCGCTGGCGGGCCCGAAGCGCCCGCAGGACCGTGTGCCGCTGCGCTCGGCGAAAAGCGTGTTCCGCGCCAGCCTAAAGAAGATGGCCGACGAGCGCTCGCAGAAAAGCCCCGGTGCCACCGGCAAGGCGGCGGCCAAGCTGGCCGGCGGCAGCGTCGAGATCGAGGACGGGGCGGTGCTGATCGCCGCCATCACGAGCTGCACCAATACCTCGAACCCCGCCGTGCTGGTCGCCGCCGGCCTGCTGGCGCGCAAGGCGCGGGCGGCGGGCCTTCAGTCCAAACCCTGGGTGAAGACCTCGCTCGCGCCGGGCTCGCGGGTGGTGACCGATTACCTCACCAAGGCCGGGTTGCTGGCGGACTTGGAAGCGCTCGGCTTCTACACCGTGGGCTACGGATGCACGACCTGCATCGGCAACTCCGGGCCCTTGAGGCCCGAGATCTCCGAGGCCGTCAAGGCCGGCGACGTGGTCGCCTGCTCGGTGTTGTCCGGAAACCGGAATTTCGAGGGGCGCGTGCACCCGGAAATCAAGATGAACTTCCTCGCCTCCCCGCCGCTCGTCGTGGCGTATGCGCTGGCGGGCAACCTGAACATCGACATCACCACCGAGCCTCTGGGGACCGGCAAGGACAGCAAGCCCGTCTACCTCAAGGACGTCTGGCCAAGCGCAGCGGACGTCGCGGCCGCGGTCGCGGGGTCGGTGGACTCGGCCATGTTCGTCAAGGGCTACGCCGACGTGTTCCGCGGGGACGAGAACTGGCGCGCCCTGAAGACCCCGGAAGGGAAGGTGTACGCGTGGGACGGCAAATCAACGTACGTGAAGAATCCGCCCTACTTCGACGGCATGACCATGACACCCGCGGAGGTCGGCGACATCAAGGGCGCGCGGGCGCTCGCGGTGCTCGGCGACTCGGTGACCACCGATCACATCTCTCCCGCCGGCAACATTTCCAAGTCGAGTCCGGCGGCCAAATATCTCATCGACCAGGGCGTCAAGCCGGCGGATTTCAACTCCTACGGAGCGCGGCGCGGCAATCACGAGGTGATGATGCGCGGCACGTTCGCCAACATTCGTCTGCGCAACCTGCTTCTGCCGGGCACCGAAGGCGGCGTCACGCTGCACATTCCGGGCGGCGAGACCCTGTCGATTTTCGATGCGGCCATGAAGTACAAGAAGGAGTCGACGCCGCTCGTGATCCTGGCGGGCAAGGAATACGGCACCGGAAGCTCACGCGACTGGGCTGCCAAGGGCACCATGCTGCTCGGCGTCAAAGCGGTGATCGCGGAAAGCTTCGAGCGCATCCACCGCTCGAATCTGATCGGGATGGGCGTGCTGCCGCTGCAATTCAAGGACGGCGAGAACGTGCAGAGTCTGAAGCTCACGGGCAAAGAGGTGTTCGACATCGTCGGCATCGAGCGCGGAGCTGCCAAGACGGTCGCCGTCCTGGCGCACGGTGAAGGCGGCAAGTTGACGAAGTTCGAGGCTCGGCTGCGCATCGATACGCCCAAGGAGCTCGACTACTACCGCCACGGCGGAATCCTGCAATACGTCCTGCGGCAGCTGGCCGCAACGCGCAGGGCCGCCTAAGGCGGCGGGGGCGTGGGCGCCGCCGCCGCGACGCTCCCCGCTTCCACCAGCGTCATCGCCTGCGGATCTAGGTGCGCGCGGATCGCGTGATTGACCTGATCGCGCGTCACGTCGCGTATGGCCTGCGGATAACCGTCGAGCCAGGTCAGATCGTAACCTCGCTGCACCGAAGTGAGGATCATCCCGGCAACCCCTGCGGCGGTCGAGAGGCTCACGCGATAGCTGCCGATGAGCCCCTGCTTGTGGGCGCCCAATTCGGCGTCGGTCACCCCGTCGCTCCACCACGTGGCGATCACCCGGCGTGTCGATTCCACGCCGCGCTCGAGGAGCGCCGGCGCGAAACTCGCCGACACGGACCAGTCGCCGTCGGCAATGCTGTCTCCGCCAACCCCGGCGCCGATCCCATACGTCAAGCCCTCGCGGTCGCGCACGGTGCCCATGAGGCGTCCGGTGAAGCCACGCCCGAGCACCGCCGTCCCGACCCGCAGCGCCAGCGCATCCGGGTCGCGATAACGAAGCCCGGTCGGCTGGCCGATGATCACCGAGGCGCTTGGCTTGTCGTTCAGCGGCACCGTGATGCGCTTCGACGCGGATGCCTTCGCCGGCTCCGCGGGACGTATGTAGTCCTCACCGCCGCTCCAGCCGCCGAAGTCCTTGGCCACCTCCTCCTGCACCTCGGGGGTGGGCACATCGCCGGCAAGCACCAGCGTCATGTGGCGCGGCCCGACGTACCGGGCGTGAAAGCCCTTGGCCTCGCCGAGCTCCGCCGAGCGCGCCGCCGCGAGGTACTCCTCGGTGGTATGCGGACGATTCGGATGGCCCTCGGGAAATATCGCCCGCCCAAACGCCTCCTGCGCGCGCGATGCAGTATTTTGCAGCGAGGCCTGCAGTGTCCCCGCAAACTGTTGCTTGGCCTTGGCGAATTCGGCGGGCGACATCGCCGGGTCCCTGAGCTCCGCGGCAATCAAGCCGAGCACCAGCGGCAGATCTTTCTTCAGGCATTTGGCGCGAATCTCCAGCGTCTGCATGCCGACGCTGAAGGAGATTTGCGCCCCGACGTTGTCGAGCTTGTCGGCGATTTGAAACTTGTCGAGCGACTTGGTGCCCCGATCCAGCATCATCCCGGTCAAGGTGGGGATCGCGATGTTGCCGGTTCCCGCCATGGCGTCGCCTGCGGGCAGGGAGCCCAGGATGACGACCACGTCTTTTACGCCGGTCCGATAGGTGATGAGATCGATCTGCGCGACCTGCGAACGGTGGGCGTTGTCCGCCATCGCCGCGGAGGCGCCCGCGCCGGCGCCGAGACCTGCAATCAGGCCGATCGCCCCCATCCAATGCCGCGCGCGCATGCCGCGCGCCCTGTCTCGATCGGCCCTCATGATCCCTTCTCCCCGGTCTTCGGCGTCGGCACGAACCAGCCGACGGTGCTCTGATCCTCGTTGAGATATTGCCGCGCGACGCGCTGCACGTCGGCGGGCGTAACCTCCTCAACCTTGCGCGGAAAGGTCACGTACAGAGTCCAGTCGCCCACCGCGATCCATTCGTTGAGCTCCATGGCAACGGCGGCGGTGCCATCCCGTTTATAGGCGTCGGCCGCGAGGTATTGCTGTTTGACCCGCTCGATCTCCTCCGGCGTCACGCCGTCGCTCTTGATCCGCGCAATCTCCTTCAGCAATGCCTGTTCCACCTGGGTGTGCGTCGCACCCGGCGCCAGCATCGCGTACACCGTATGCAGTGACAGATCGCGATGCTCGTCGGTGCCTGAAGTCGCGCTCAGCGCAAGACCCTGATCGACCAGCGCCCGATAGAGCCGCGCGCCCTTGCCCGAGCTCATGATGGCATCGAGCATCTCGAAAGCCGGTACATCGGCATCGCGGCCGTTCGGGATCTTGTGGGCGATCACGACGCTGCCGAGTTCGCCCGGTCGGGTCACGGTCACTCGGCGCGCTCCCGTTTGCGGTGGCTCCTCCGTGTAGATGCCCGGGATCGGTTCGGGAGAACTTGCATACTTGCCGTAGTACTTCTTCACCAGCGCGAGAGTGGGCCCCGACTCGACATCGCCCACCACCGTGACCGTCGCATTGTTCGGCCAGTAAAACGTGTCGTAGAACCCGCGTAATTTGGTGATCGGTACGTGCTCGATGTCGCTCTTCCAGCCGATGGTCGGATGATGGTACGGCAGCGCGACGTACGCCGCCGCGGTCACCTCCTCCAGGAGCGCGTTGTTGGGATCGTTCTTGCCGCGCTCGTACTCGTTGCGCACCACGGTCATCTCGGCCTGCCGATCCGCTTCGTGCAGCCACAGGTGGCGCATGCGATCGGCTTCGATGGCGACGTAGCCTTCCAGATCGTCGCGCCCCACCGTGGCGAAATAGTTGGTTCGATCGACCGACGTCGAGGCGTTGAACTGTCCCCCGACCCGCTCCAGGAACTGCTTGATGCTGTTGCCCTTCGGATCATTGAAGGCATCGCTCCCCTTGAACATCATATGCTCGAGGATGTGGGTGGCGCCCGTGGTTCCCGTAACCTCGTTGCGCGAGCCGACGCGGTAGGTCACTTGAAACGTCACCACCGGCGCCGAGTGATCGGGGACGATCAGGACGGTGAGGCCGTTGCTGTCCAAGCGGTACTCGTCGATGCCGCCGAGCGATTTCACCAGGGTATACCCGGCTGCCGCAGCCTGGCGGGGCGCCCCATGCCCACCCGGCGCCGCGCCGGAATCCGCCCAAGCGAGACCGCCAGCCAGCACGCCGATGACGGCGATTGCAGCGGCTCGCGCCGGTACTTTGCCTTTCCGATGCACCATAGTCACTCCTCGAGATGCGGGCTGCGCCACAGGATCGCGCATTCTAAGGCTTCGATCCGCGTCATGCGGGTAATATAACAACGTGGCATCACGAGCAAGAAACCTGGTCAACTCGGTCGCCTTGTTCGATCTCGACGGCACCCTCACCTTTCACGACACCTTGATGCCCTTCCTGATCGGCTATGCGGTCAGGCATCCCGCCCGGCTCGCCGGCCTGTGGCGGTTGGCGCCGGCGCTCGCCGATTACGCGCGCGCGCGCGACCGCGGCCTGTTGAAGTCCCGGATCATCCGCCTCGCGATGGGTGGCGCACGGCGCCCCGAGATCGAGGTTTACGCGGCCGACTACGTGCGCCGGCTCGGGCCGGGCGGAGTGTTTCGCGCCGATGCGTTGACAACCGTGGAGGCGCATCGCGCGGCCGGCGATCATCTGGTTCTGCTCTCCGCGAGCCCCGATTTGTATGTGCCGCTCATCGGCGAGCATCTGCGCTTCGAGCGTACGCTGTGCACCGAGGTGGTCTGGGACGGGGACCGGCTGTGCGGCGCATTGAAGACCCCGAACCGGCGCGGCGAAGAAAAGGTGCGCTGTCTCGAGTGGCTGCGCACGCAATATCCCGATGCGCCGATCATCGCCTACGGCAACAGCGATTCCGATCTGCCGCACATGAGGAGGGCCGATCGCGCCGTGCTGGTCAATGCCAACGGTCGCGCCCGGCGGCTGGCTGCCGGGGCGGGGATCGCCACGGCCGACTGGCGATGAGCCGGAAGCTCCCGGGCTGCAACAAATTGGCCCTTCGCCCGGTCTCATAGACATGCACACACGCAGGCCCTTGCAAAACGGATGGATGGACCCGGTCCGGGTGGCTTCCTCGGAAATCACCCCGGAGGAGCGGTTCGTTTCGCGGCGAGCACTGCTGGCGGGCGGGCTCGGGCTCGCGGCGGTCCAGTCGCTGGGATCCTTCGCGGGCGCAGCCTTCGGTCAGGCCGCTCCGAGCCCTCAGGCGTTGGCGTTCAAGCGTAACGCGGCCTTGAGCGTCAAGGAGCCGCCCAACTCCTATCAGGACATCACCACCTATAACAATTATTACGAGTTCGGCACCGACAAATCGGATCCTGCCGAGAACGCACAGCACCTGCGCACCCGCCCCTGGGCCGTCACGGTGGGCGGCGAGGCGGAAGTCACCGGCTCCTTCGATCTCGATGACATCTTGCGAAGCAACCCGTTGGAGGAGCGCATCTACCGGCTCCGCTGCGTCGAGGCCTGGTCCATGGTGGTGCCGTGGGTCGGATTCCCGTTGGCGGCCCTGCTGCAGCGCTTCAAGCCGACCTCCAAGGCCAAGTACGTCGAGTTCAGGTCGCTTTACGACCCCAAACAGATGCCCGGGCAGCGCTCCGGAGTGCTCGAATGGCCGTATGTGGAGGGCCTGCGAATCGATGAGGCCATGCACCCGCTGACGCTGATGGTCGTGGGCCTTTACGGCAAGGTGCTGCCGAACCAGAACGGGGCGCCGCTGCGGCTGGTCGTTCCGTGGAAGTACGGTTTCAAGGGAATCAAGGCGATCGTCGGCATCAAATTCGTGGAACGCATGCCGCACACCACCTGGGCGGGCTCCAATCCGTCGGAATATGGCTTTTTCGCCAACGTCAACCCGGCCGTCGATCATCCTCGCTGGAGCCAGGCCACGGAACGGCGCATCGGCAGCGGCAGCCTCTTCGCTTCGCGCATACCGACGCTGCCCTTCAACGGCTACGCCGATCAGGTGGCAAGCTTGTACAGCGGGTTGGACCTGCGGAGGAATTTCTGAGCCGGCAGTTTCGCTGGGTCGCGAAGCCGCTGATTTTCGTCGCGTGCCTCGCGCCGGCCCTGCGGCTCGCCGCGGGCGCGTTTGGCGTTGCGGGCGTGTCGCTCGGCGCCGATCCGGTCAAGCTCATTTTGCACACCACCGGCACGTGGGCATTGAGACTGTTGGTGGCGACGCTCCTCATGACCCCTCTCAGGGACTTGACGGGATCGCTCGCGTGGCTGCGTCTGCGGCGCATGTTCGGACTGTATGTGTTCTTCTACGCGCTGCTTCATTTTTCGACGTATCTGTTTCTCGATCAGGATGCAAAGCTTTCCGCGGTCTGGCACGACATCGTCAAGCGACCGTACATCACGCTCGGCTTTCTGGGGCTGCTGCTGCTCGTTCCGCTCGCGATCACCTCGACCGCCAAGGCACAACGACGGCTGGGAAAACGCTGGACCCGGCTCCACCGGCTGGTGTATGTGGTCGCAGGGCTCGGAGTGTGCCACTACTGGTGGCTGGTCAAGAAGGACATCCGGCCGCCGCTCGCCTATGCCGCAATATTCGCGGCTCTGCTCGGCTATCGATGGGCTCAGCGGCGCAGGCGGCAGCGGCGCGCCGATCGCGAATCAGCGCTGAACCGTCTCCAGCAACCGATGGAGCTTGCGCAGCAGCGTCTCGGTGCTGTCCCAGCCGATGCAGGGGTCGGTGATCGATACGCCGAACTCGAGAGTCGATAGATCCTTGGGAATCGGCTGATTCCCGGGCTTCAAGTGGCTCTCGAGCATCAGGCCGACGATCGAGCGGTTGCCGTCGAGGATCTGGGCCACGCAGTTCTCGGCCACCAACGGCTGAATGCTCGGATCCTTGTTGGAATTGCCGTGGCTGCAGTCGACCACGATGTTGGTCGGTAGGTTCGCCTGCGAGAGCTGCCGCTCGGCGAGCGCGATGCTCACCGCATCGTAGTTGACCCGACCGCCGCCGCCGCGCAGGACGACGTGGGCGTGCTGATTGCCCCGGGTGCGAAACACCGCCGACTGGCCCTGTTGAGTGATGCCCAGGAAATGATGCGGATGGCGCACCGACTCGAGCGCGTTGATCGAGGTGGCGAGCGACCCGTCGGTGCCGTTCTTGAAGCCGACCGGGGTCGATAGGCCGCTTGCCATCTCCCGATGGGTCTGCGATTCCGTGGTGCGGGCGCCGATCGCCGTCCAGGTGATGAGCTCCGACAGATATTGCGGCATGATCGGATCGAGCGCCTCGGTGCCGGCCGGCAGGCCGAGCTCGGCCACGTACAGGAGAAGCTCGCGCGCGAGCAAGATCCCTTTCTCGATGTGGAACGAATCATCGAGATCCGGATCGTTGATCAACCCCTTCCAGCCCACCGTGGTGCGCGGCTTCTCGAAATACACCCGCATGACCAGCACCAACGTGGAGCCGACCTCATCGGACAGGCGCTTCAGGCGCTCGGCGTACTCCCGCGCCGCAACCACGTCATGAATCGAGCACGGACCCACCACCACGAACAGCCGCGGGTCGCGGCGCTCCAGGATCGCGCGGATGACCTCGCGCGAGCGGAACACCGTGTCCGCCGCCCGCTGCGTGAGCGGAAGCCGGCGCTTCACCTCCTCGGGGGTCGCGAGCAAGTCGCTCGAGGCGACATTGACGTTCTGCAATCTGTCTTGGATATCCGCCACGTGGGACCTACATCGATGTTCGAATGGTCCAGAGCTCCGGAAAAAACTTGAGCTCGAGGGCTTTTGTGAGGTACGACACGCCGCCGGTGCCGCCCGTGCCGCGCTTGTATCCGATGATACGCTCCACCGTCTTCGCGTGGGTGAAGCGCCAGAGCTGGAACTTGTAGTCGAGATCGACCAGCCGCTCCGCCAGCTCGTACAGATCCCAGTCCTTCACCGAGTTGTGATAGACGCTGAGCCACGCGGCCGCGACCTGCTTGCTCGCCTGGTAGGGCTGGGTGAAATCGCGGTCGATGGCTTGCGCCGGCACGTCGAGCCCGCGCCGCGAGAGGAGCCTCAACACCTCGTCGTAGAGGCTCGGCGCCTTCAGGGCGCGCTCCAGCTGTTCGTAGGCCGGCGGGTCGCTGCGGAAAACCGCAATGAGATCGGCGTTCTTGTTGCCGATCAGGAATTCAAGCATCCGATACTGCATCGACTGGAAGCCCGACGAGCGCCCGAGGGTGTTGCGGAAGGCCGAATAATCGTAAGGGGTGATGGTCGCGAGCACATCCCACGATTGCAGCAGCTGCTGCTGGATCGTGGACACCCTCGCCAGCATCTTGAAGGTCGGTCCCAGATCATCGCGGCGCACGCAGTCGACCACCGCGTTCAACTCGTGCAGGCAGAGCTTCATCCACAGTTCCGACACCTGATGAATGACGATGAACAGCATCTCGTCGTGCTGGTACGAGAGCGGCCGCTGCGCGTCCAGGAGCTTGTCCAGATGCAGGTACTGCGAATAGGTCAGCGAGTTGCCGAGATCCCAGTGAACCTCCTCGTCGGACAGATCGACGAACGGCTTCGCGGCGCTTTCGGATTCGTTCATGTCAGGTTCCGAAGACCCAGAGCGGCACGGTGCGCCATCCGGCCAGGAGCTCCCGATCGAGACGGCGATAATCGGGCTCGAGAGACTCCACCAGGCGCCAGAAGGCGGGCGAATGATTCATGTGCTGCGTGTGCGCCAACTCGTGCACGAACAGATAACGCACCACGTCCGGCTCGAGAAACACGAGCGAGCAATTGAGACTCACCGTGCCGCGCGTCGAACAGCTGCCCCACCGGGTGCGCTGGCAACGGATCACCACCCGCTTCACGGGATAGCTCAAATCGCGCGAAAGCTCGAGCAAACGCGGCGCCAACCGCTCCTCGGCGGCCTGCTTGAGCCACTCCTGGAGCCTCTCCCGGGCATTCGCGCAGTCCTGCGCGCGCAGCAACAGACGGTCGCCTTGCAACCATACGCCGCTGCGCGCGCCGCCTTTCGCAGATTGCTGCCACTCCACCGAGAGCCGCTCGCCGGTGTACGCGAAGTCGATGCGCTCGGGCACAGCCGCGGCGGGCGGCGCGAAGCATTGCATGGCCGCAACTTTTCGATCGATCCACGGAGTGAAGCGCTGCACGAAGTCGCGCACCGCCCGCGCGTTGACGCCGACCGGCACCACGATCTCGACCCGGCCGCCCACGTGCACCCTCGCGGTCAGTCGCCGCGCCCGTGCGCTGACTCGAACCGCAAATGGGTCGCTCGAGCCGCGCGTCTCGAACAGCGATAGTTGCGTGGCTTGTGCCTTCATCGCGACGAATGATACCAGTTTCGACGCCGGCGGCGGCCGGCGCGGATCAGCGGTGCAAGAGGCCCGCCATTTGCCGCTGCGCCGCCTTGTAGTCCGGCGCCACGATCAGCGCCTTCTCGATCCAGTTGCGCGCCCCCAACGAGTCGCCGCGGCTTTGCAGCTGGGCGCCGAGCGCGAGATACGCCTGCGCGTGTCCCCAGCCCGGGACATCGTTGCGGGTCGCGGACGACTGGTCGAAGATCTTCGCGGATTCCTGCAGCTCGGCGAACGCCCGCTCCGCCTCCGGGGAACGCGGCTTCGAGCGCGAGAAGCCCTCCTCGGCCATGAAGTACAGCACGCGCGGGTTGCGTGGATCGAGCTTGAACGCGGCATTCAGCCGCTCGTCGGCTTTGGATCGCAGCAGCACCGCCTCGAGCCGGCGGTGCTTCGCGAGCTCGCCATAACAGACCGACTGCAGGACGAGCGCCTCCACCGATTTGACATCTTGTTCGAGGACGAACTTGAGCTGGTCGACGCAGTCCGAAAAAGCGGGCGCCGCGTCATGGGCGCGTTTGCCCTGCGCCAACAGTCCGAATCGGTACTGCGCGTGCGCCAGATGGTAACGCAGCGCGGCGTCCGCGCCGCCGGCCTTGACCTGGTTGACGAGGTTCTGCACCAGGCTCGCCAGCTGATTGGTGTCCTCCGACTGGTAGGCGTAAAGGATCTGAGCCTGCATGTCGCCGCCCTCCTGAGCGACGCCGATCGCCGCGGCGAACGACAACGACAACCACGCCAATCGCATTAACCCACGCATGCAGGAACTCCCGGCGAGCCTTATCATCACGAAGATATCACAACGAAGCAGCGGTACTTGAGCCACGAATTCATCGACATCGGGTCCAATTTGACGCATTCGAGCTTCGCCGGCGACCTCGAGTCCGTCATCGATCGGGCGGCAAGGGCCGGGGTGACCCGCCAGATCGTCACCGGCGCGGATCTGCGAAGCTCGCGCGCGGCGGCGGCCCTCGCCTCGGCCCATCCCACCGCGTTGTGGTGCACGGCGGGCGTGCATCCGCATCATGCCGCGGAGTTCGAGCCGGCAGGGCGCGAGGAGCTCCAGAACATGCTGAGCCTGCCCCGGGTCGTGGCGGTCGGGGAATGCGGGCTGGATTATTTCAGGGATCTTTCACCCCGCGCGGCGCAGCGCGAGGCCTTCGTCGCGCAGCTCGAAATCGCCGCGGCGTGCGCCAAGCCCGTGTTCCTGCACCAGCGCGACGCCCACCAGGACTTCACCGCCATCCTCGCCGAGTTTCGCCCGGCCCTGACCGGCGGCGTCGCGCATTGTTTCACCGGCGGCCCGCGCGAGCTCGAGGACTATCTTGCGCTCGATTTATCGATCGGCGTCACGGGGTGGGTGTGCGACGAGCGCCGCGGAGCGGATCTGCGCGAGGCGGTGCCGCTCATTCCGCCCGATCGTCTCATGATCGAGACCGACGCACCTTACCTGTTGCCGCGCGACCTGAAGCCTCAGCCTAAATCCCGCCGCAACGAGCCGGCGTTCCTGCCGCACATCGCGCAGCTGATCGCCGCGCTGCGCGGCGAATCGCCGGAGGCGCTGGCGGGAACGACCAGCCGCAACGCGGTCCGGCTATTCGGCCTCTCTACAGATTCGTGAACAGGTGCGGGCTCGGCTTGAGCTGGGCGACCAGGCGGCCCCACACTTCCTCGGACTGCGCAAGGGCCGCCGAGCCCTTCAAAGCGCGGTCGACCGGCGGGAATTCCACCTCGATGCCGTCCAGCATCATGACGTACTTGGGCATGCCCTTGGTGAACTTGCCGAGGTTGGAGAAGAGCAGCCGGCCCTCGACGGGAAACTCGCCCACCAGCGCCTTGACGGCTGCGATCCGATCGTAGAGCGCGGGTTGCGGGTTGTCGAACGTGAAGCGCCGGCGGCCGATCACGGTCCAGTCGCTCATTTGATCCCCGCCGAAAATCAAGCCCGCCACGCGGCGCGTGTCCAGGATCAGGACACCCCGCGGCGTCAGCAGCAGATGGTCGATGTGGATGAAGCCGCCCATGCCGTCCGGCACCAGAACCTGATGTACCGCCTCGTAGGCGACTCGATCCAGCCGCATCAGCAGGGATTTGCGCCGGGCGCGGCGCTGATAGGCGCGCAGGCCCACGTAGCCCCCGGCGCCCAGGACCACGAGCGCGGCTCCCGCGGCGATCCACTGGGGTTCTATTCGAAGGTCGTTCATCGCGGCGAAGGCCCGGGCGATAGCTCGTTCGAGCGGCGGCCGCTCATTCCAGCGCCGCCGCCACCGCCTTGAGGGAGGGCGGCAAATCGAGGAAGTGTTGGGGCAGCTTGAGCAGCCGCTCGAGCGCGGGAGGGATATCGATCGGCCTGCCGATGATCGGCTCGACCACATCGTTGAACTTGGCGGGATGCGCGGTCGCGACGAGCACCCACGGCCGATCGCTCCGCTCGCGCTCGCCGAGGCGGCGGTAGACTTCGGCCGCCGTCGCCGTGTGCGGACACCATTCGCGCCCAAACTGCATGAAATCCTCTCCGATGCGTCGGCGGATTGTAGCGTCATCGACGCTCTCCGCGCTCAAGTGTTCGCTGATCGAATCGAAGGTCGGGTAAAAGGCGCGGATGCGCTCCATGTTGCTGGGGTTGCCCACGTCCATCGCCGAGGCCAGGGTGGCGATGCTGGGGCGCGGCCGCCAATCGCCCGATGCCAGGAAATCGGGCACGGTGCGATTGGCGTTGTGCGCCAAAACGATGCGCTCGATGGGAAAACCCGCCGCCCGCGCCCAGATGGCTGCGAACGCGTTGCCCAGGTTTCCGGCCGGGATGATGAAGGAAGGCTTCGCACCCGTGCGTCGCTCGACATCGAGGCTCGAGGCCGCGTAGTACACCATCTGCGGCAACAAGCGCCCGATGTTGATGCTGTTGGCGGAACTGAAGCGATGCTTGGCGCGCAGCGTAAAATCGAGGAAAGCCTCCTTCACCAGCCGCTGACAGTCGTCGAACGTGCCATCGATGCGCAACGCGATCACGTTGTCGCCCCAGCAGGTGAGCTGCTGTTCCTGGCGGGCGCTCACCAAACCCTTCGGATACAGCACGACGATGCGCACCCAGGGCCGCAGATGAAAGGCGGAGGCGACTGCGCCGCCCGTGTCCCCGGAAGTCGCCACGAGAATCGTCATGGGCGGCTCGCCTGGCGTTTGCAGGCGCTGCATCGTCTCCGCGAGGAACCGAGCGCCGAAATCCTTGAACGCAGCGGTGGGCCCGTGAAACAGCTCGAGCACGAACAGGGGATCCGCGCACGCGGTCACGGCGGTGGTCGGCGCCGGAAAATCGAGAGCGGCCTCGGCGATCTCGCCGAGCACGGGGCGCAGCCGGTCGCCCTCGAAAAATCCGTCCAACGTGCGCCGCGCGATCTCCGGCAGGCGCGTCACGCCGCCGAACGAGGACGCGTCGATGAGCGGCAGGCGCGTGGGCACGTACAGGCCGCCGTCCGGCGCGAGCCCCTGGCGAATCGCATCGCTCAGCGCGACTGCGGGCGCGCCCGCGCGCGAGCTCGCGAACTTCAATGCCTCGGTCATGGCGCAACCTCAGGCATCGACCACCCGGGCGCCGGCGTTATCGAGCGAGGAAATCCACGAATCCGATTCGAGTCCGTGCGCCGCGAACGCCGCCGTCATGGCCGCGCGCACGCCCTCGGTGTTTTGGATCTCGGCCCAGGCGAATATGGCGGGACCCGCCCCCGAAATGGAGCATCCGAGAGCGCCTTCGGACATGGCGCTCCGCTGCACATCCTTGAAGCCGGGGATGAGTTTCTGGCGTTGCGGCTCGATGATCACGTCGTTGAAGGAGTCGCGGATCATGTCCAGATCGTTGGAGTAGCAACCGCTGATGAAACCCGCGAGATTCGCCGTCTGCCAGACGAAATCCGAGCGGGTCACGTCGCTTTTCAGCACCGCTCGCGCCTCGCGCGTTCCGAGGTGCATGTGCGGGTGGACCAGCACGCAGCGGATCGATGCGGGCACGGGGATTTGCTTCACGCGCGGATGATCGATGCCGACCGTCAGCACGAGCCCGCCGAACAGGCACGGGGCGATATTGTCGACGTGCACGGATCCGCTCGCGACGATCTCGCCCTCCATCGCGAACTTGAGCAGCTTGAGCCGCGGCGCCGGATCCTCAACGAGCGCGTTGGCGGCGACCACGGCGGCCACCGCGGAGGCCGCCGAGCCTCCCATGCCCGACGCAAGCGGAATGCCCTTCTCGATCTCGATTTCGAAACCGAAATCGAGACCCAGGGCCTCGCGCATGGCCTGCAGCGCGCGTCCGGCGGTATTGCTGCCGGGCTCGACGGGAAGATCGCCCGCGATGCCGGTCACCGCACGAATGCGCACCACCGGCTCGTCGATGCGGCGCAGGCGCACCCGGTCACCCACCGCCTCCACCGTGTGCCCCAGGATGTCGAATCCGATCCCCACGTTGGCGACGGTGGCCGGTGCGAAGGCGACGACATCGGCGTGCATGACGTTCACAGGTGCGCTCCAAGGTAGGCCGAAAGACGCAGCAGGTCCGCGAACACGCCCCCGGCGGTGACCTCGGGCCCGGCGCCCGGTCCCTGAACGATCAGCGGATTGTCGCAGTATCTGCGCGTCGCAAATCGGACCACGTTGTCGGTGAGCGCGATGTTCGCGAATGCATGCGAAGCATCCAAGCGCGTCAACCGCACGGTGGCCTTGCCGTCGGCATCGACCCGTCCGACATAGCGCAACACCTGCCCGGCTTTTTTCGCCTCCTTCAGGGCGTCGGCCATCACGGCATCGAACTCGGGGAGCCGCTCCATGAATTCCTCCACGCCACAGCCGTCGAGCGCCTGCGGGACGAGCCCCGCCACCTCGACATCGGCCATTTCCAGGGTGAGGCCCATTTCGCGGCCGAGAATGATCAGTTTTCGCGCCACGTCCATGCCCGACAGATCGTCGCGCGGGTCGGGCTCGGTGTAGCCCTTCTGTTTCGCGGTGCGCACGATCGAGGAGAACGACTCCCTGCCGTCGAACACGTTGAACAGATAGGCGAGCGTTCCCGAAAAGATTCCTTCGATCCGGGTGATGTCGTCGCCGGTCTCGCGCAGATCACGCAGCGTCTGAATCACCGGAAGGCCCGCGCCGACGGTGGCTTCGTACAAATAATGTGTGCCTGCGGCACGCGCCGCATCCTTCAGGGCACGGTAGGCCGGAAGCGCGCCGGAGTTCGCCTTCTTGTTCGGCGTCACCACGTGGATGCCTCCCGCCAGCCAGTCCCGGTAGTGCGACGCCACCTCGGCGCTCGCGGTGCAGTCGATCAGCACCGTATGCGGGATGTAGTCGGCCTGGCAGTGCGCCGCGAACTTCTCCAGGTCCAGGGGTTCGCCCTTCTCCCGGAGGAGATCCTCCCAGCGGCCGAGATCGATGGACTTCTCGGCAAGGATCATGCGCTTGGAGCCCGCGATCCCGCGCAAGCGCAGGTCCAAGTTGAGCGCGCGCAGGCGCTCGAGCTGGCTCGCGATCTGTGCGAGCAGCACCCGGCCCACCGTGCCGGGGCCGATCAATCCGATCGACAGGGTGTAGGGCGACAGATAAAAGGCGGCATGCACCGCGCGCAGCGCCTTGGCGGCGAACTTGCCGTCGACCACCAGGGAGATGTTGCGCTCCGAGGCGCCCTGGGCGATGGCGCGCACATTGATCGCCGCATCGCCGAGCGAGTTGAACACGTTGGCCGCAACGCCGTGCGCGCCGGCCATGCCGTCGCCCACCACGGCCAGGATCGCGAGGTTCAAGGTCACGTCGACGTGCTGGATCTGGCCGTCGCGAAGCTCCGCGTCGAACGCGCGCCGTACCGCCTCTTCGGCCCGTTCGGCCTGTGCCGCGGGAATCGCGAAGCAGATCGAATGCTCGGAACTCCCCTGGGAGATCAGGATGACCGAAATCCCGGCATCGCGCAGCGCCCCGAACAAACGGTGGGCGGTGCCGGGCACGCCGATCATCCCGGCGCCCTCGAGATTGACGAGAGCGACCGGATCGATGGTGGTGATGCCCTTCACCTTGAGTGCAGAGACGGGATTCGCGCAGATCAGCGTGCCGTGCTTCTCCGGCGCGAAGGTATTGCGGATGTAGATCGGTATGTCGCGCGCGACCGCGGGCTCCATGGTCTGCGGATGGATCACCTTCGCGCCGAAATACGCGAGCTCCATGGCCTCGTTGTAGGAGAGCTGGTCGATCACCTGCGCATTCGGCACGAGCCTCGGATCGGCGGACAGCACCCCGTCAACGTCGGTCCAGATCACGATTTCCGAGGCCTGCAGCAGGGCGCCGAAGATCGAGCCGGAGAAATCGCTCCCATTGCGCCCGAGCGTGGTCTGCATGCCGGTGGTCGTGGTTGCGACGAATCCCGTCACGACGAGCCTGCCCTTGAAGCCCTCGGGCACGCGCTTTTTGAGGTTCTGCTCGCTCAGCTCCCATTGAACGGCCGGCCCCAAGGGGCCCCACTCGACGATGATGACGTCGCGCGCGTCGATCCACACCACGTCGCCCTCGATGCGCCCGCGCTCACGCAGAAACGGCGCGAACAGCCGGGTGGACCAGATCTCGCCATAGCCGGCGATCACGTCGCGCATCGAATACGTCGCCTGGCGGATCAGGCGCACGGTTTGCAGGACTCCCGCGATGTCGCGGCAATCCTTTGCGAGCTGCACACAATAGCTCTCGCTCGCGGCCGGCGACAGGAGCTCGGTGGCCAGTTGTTCGTGGCGCTTCCAGAGCTCCTCGATCGCACCGGCCATGTCGCCGTCCGGCCGCTCGGCGAGCGCAACCGAGTTCAGCAATGCGTCGGTGACGCCGCGGCACGCGGAAAGCACCACGGCCTCGCGCGGGTTCGAGGAGGCCTCGATGATGTCGGCGACGCGCCGGAAACAGCTCGCGTCGGCGACGCTCGACCCGCCAAACTTGTGTACGATCCACTGATCCATATTTCAAGAGAGCGTCGCGCCCTCCGGTGGGCGTGCGCCATTCCCATGTAAGTTATTGAATTGCGGCCGGCAACCGCTAGACAGCCCGGAACTTTAATCGCACGGGCGGCAGCCTAGCAAGCACAAAAAGCTTGCCGGCGTCTCAAGAACGCCCGGTGCCCCGAGCCCGGCCGAGAGATTTTTTGCGATTGCCGCCGGGACGCCCGGTGCCGGATTTCGGCAGCCCCGTGTGCTGGGTTCGAAACGGCTGCAAAGCCGGCCGCGCACCCACCGGCTGGTAGGCGGGGACCAGATGATGCTTGCCGTTGCCGATCAGATCGGCGCGACCCATGCGCTTGAGCGCCTCGCGCAGCACCGGCCAGTTGTCCGGGTCGTGATAGCGCAGGAATGCCTTGTGCAGGCGCCGCACCCGCGTCCCCTTCGGCACGATGACCTCTTCGCTCGAGCGCGAGATCTTCTTGAGCGGATTCTTGCCCGAGTGATACATCGCGGTCGCGGTCGCCATGGGCGAGGGCAGGAACGCCTGCACCTGATCGGCACGGAAACCGTTTTTCTTCAGCCACACCGCGAGATCCAGCATGTCCGAATCGCGCGTGCCGGGATGCGCGGCGATGAAGTACGGAATGAGGTACTGCTCCTTCCCCGCGGCTTTGGAGTAGCGGTCGAACTGTTCCTTGAATTTGTAGTAAGCCCCGATCCCCGGCTTCATCATCTTCGAGAGCGGGCCCTCGCCGATCGCTTCGGGCGCGATCTTGAGATAGCCGCCGGTGTGATAAGTCGCAAGCTCCTTCACGTACTCGGGCGATTCCACGGCGAGGTCGTACCGCACCCCGGAGGCGATCAGCACCTTCTTGACACCCTTCAGGGCACGCGCGCGCCGGTACAGGCGGATGAGCGGCGCATGATCGGTGTTCAAATTCGGACAGATGCCGGGATAGACGCACGAGGGGCGCCGGCAGGCGGATTCGATGGCGGTGCTCTTGCAGTGCAGGCGGTACATGTTCGCCGTGGGGCCGCCCAAGTCCGACACCACCCCGGTGAATCCGGGAACGGTATCGCGGATGGTCTCGATCTCGCGGATCACCGAATCCTCGGAGCGGCTCTGAATGATGCGTCCCTCGTGCTCGGTGATCGAGCAGAACGTGCAGCCGCCGAAGCAGCCGCGCTGAATCGAGACCGAGAAGCGAATCATGTGATACGCCGGGATGCGCGCGGCGCCATATTTCGGATGCGGCCGGCGCGCATAGGGCAGCTCGTAAATGGCGTCCATTTCCTCCGTGGCCAGAGGAAGCGGCGGCGGATTGAGCCAAACCTCCTGGGCGCCGTGGCGCTGCACGAGCGCGCGGGCATTGCCGGGGTTCGACTCCAGGTGCAGGATTCTCGACGCGTGCGCATACAGCACCGCATCGGAGCTCACCGCCTCGAACGAGGGGAGACGGATCACGCTGCGCTCGCGCGCGGCGTTGGGCACCTTGCGAAAGAACTTGACCACGCGATGCCCCTCGGGAGGCGGCGCAAGAGCCTTGGCGCGCTGCGCCTCGTCGGCGTAGGGATCGACGGGCGGAGCAAGCGGGCCCGGCGTGTCGAGCTCGCTCGAGTCGACCTCGATCCAGCCCTCCGGGACGGCGCGCCGCAGATACGCGGTGCCGCGCAGGTCGCCGATGTCCGCGATCCTCTCGCCCGCATCGAGCCTCTGCGCGATCGCAACCACCTGACGTTCCGCGTTGCCGTAGACCAGGAGGTCCGCCTGCGAGTCCACCAACAGCGAGCGGCGCACCTGGTCCGACCAGTAGTCGAAATGCGCGATGCGCCGCAGGCTCGCCTCGATGCCGCCGATGACGAGGGGGACGCCTTTGTAGGCCTCGCGCAGCCGCTGCGCGTAGACGATGACGCATCGATCCGGCCGTTTGCCGCCCTCGCCCCCCGGCGTATAGGCATCGTCGCTGCGCACCCGCCGGTCCGACGTATAGCGGTTCACCATGGAATCCATGTTGCCGCCCGTGATGCCGAAGAACAGGCGCGGTGCGCCCAGGCTTTGGAAATCGCGGATGCTCTGCCAATCGGGCTGCGCGATGATGCCCACGCGAAAGCCGCGGCTCTCCAGCACGCGCCCGATGATCGCCATGCCGAAACTCGGGTGATCGACGTAGGCATCGCCCGTCACCAGGATCACGTCGCATTGATCCCAGCCGAGCTCGTCCATCTCCGCGCGCGAGGTGGGCAGGAACTTCGCCGGCGCGGCGACGGCCGGGCGGGCATTCACCCGACGTCGACCGGTATATAGATTTGAGCGTCTTCGCGCTGGATGAGGAGCGCCACCGTGTGCCCGGCGCGGGCCACCTCACGCTTCAAGTCCGCGACTGTCGACACACCGGCGCCGTTCACCCCGAGCACCACGTCGCCCGCCTGCAGGCCCGCGGCCAGCGCAGGGCCGCTCACGTCCTCGACCACCAAGCGGCCGTGGGTATGCAGCTCCCGCTGCTCGCTCGGCTCCAGCGGCCTGACCGCGAGGCCGAGCTTGCCGCCGTCGTCCTGGGCGCCGTTGCGAGCGGGCTGCGCCGGCGTGTCCTCCAGCAGCACGGTTTTCACCATGACCTCGGTCGCCTGCCGATCGTGCCAGACGCCGAGCTTCGCTTCGCTCCCCGGGCGCAGCTGCGAGATCACCGACGGCAGATCGTACGAATGGTCGATATTGCGTCCGTTGACGCTGGTGATGACATCGCCCGGTTTGAGGCCGGCCCGCTCGCCCGGGCTCTGCGGCTCGACCGCGCTGATCAGCGCGCCATGCGGCGTGGTGAGGCCGAAGGTCTGGGCAAGCTGTTGCCCGATGTCCTGGACGGACACGCCGATCCGGCTGCGGGCCACCTTGCCGGTCTTCATGAGCTGTTCCTTGACGTTGAGCGCCACGTCGATCGGAATGGCGAAGGACATGCCCATGTAGCCGCCGGTGCGGCTGTAAATCTGCGCGTTCATGCCGATCACCTGCCCGTCCAGGTTGAACAAAGGTCCCCCGGAGTTGCCCGGATTCACGGCCGCGTCGGTCTGGATGAACGTGACGAATGAGGTGCCGCTGTCGTCGGGCAGCGGGCGGCCCACGGCGCTCACCACGCCCGCGGTCACGCTGTTCTCGAAACCGAACGGCGAGCCGATGGCGATCGCCCACTGTCCGGGTCGGATCTTGTCCGGGTCGCCGAACCGCACCGTGGGGAGGCCCGTGGCAGGAATCTTGATCAGCGCCACGTCGCTGCGCTTGTCGGCGCCGATCACCTTGGCGCGAAATTCGCGCCGATCGGTGAGCTTGACGGTCACCTCGGAGGCGTCCGCGACCACGTGCGCGTTGGTGAGCACGTAGCCGTCGGGCGTCACGATGAACCCCGATCCGATGCCGTGCGCCGGAGGCATGTGGTCGGGGCCGGGCATCGGGCCCTGGAAACGATGGAAGAACTGCGACAGCGGATCATCGTCGCCCTGCTCGCCCCCGCCGGCGCCCCCTTCGAGTTTCTGAGGCTTCTCGACCACGCTGATGTTGACAACGGCGGCCCCGTTTTCCGCCACCAGGCCGGAGAAATCCGGCAGTCCGGTGACGCGGCCGCCGGAGAGGGGGGGGGGCGAGGCTGGCACCGCGGCAGGCGCCGAGGGGGCTGCGGGGAGCGCATTGGACGCACCCGCGTCGGCGTTGGAGCCCTGACGGGCCACTATCGCCACGAAGATGCACGCCAGCACGGCCAGCGACCACGTTCTCATGCTTCCCATTGCAATATGTCCTCTCGCAGACTCGATTCAGGGCACCCAGGGGACAGACCCTCTCCTGGGGACGTTGTTTCAAATTTCCAGCCTTTTGGTCGTCGATTTCCCCGGATTTCCCACCACATGCGGCCAGAACTGTGAAATCTCGATGGGCGCGGACGCCCCTGCAGCGGCTAGTCTGGGCATCCTAGCGAGTCCCAGATCCTCTATTTATGCCCGATTCGACCGGTCCAGTCCTTTTGGTGGTGGGCGGCGACGCCAAGCGCCTCCAATGGCTGAACCATCATGTCACCAGCCACTGGCCGAGCGCTCAGGTCACCACGGTCCCCGCACCCGACGCCGAGTCGCTCACCCGGTTCGTGGAGGAGCGCAGCCCGGATGCAGTGATCCTGCAGATCGATTTCGGCAACGAAGCGCAGGCTGCCACGGGCCTCTCTCACCTGACTCAAATGCTGCGCGCGCAGCCGAACACCTACTGCATCATACTCGCCGAACACGGCAGTGAGCTATCGGCGGTCAGAGCGCTCAAATGTGGGGCCAAGGACTACCTCCCGCTGGCGCGAGTCAGCCGCGACGCCCTGCTGAAGGCCGTCGGCGACGCCTGCGCAAAGCATCAGGCCGCGCAAATGGCCCCCGAGTCGCTGCTCGCGCCCGCCGGCGACACCCCCTCGATCCAGGTCCCCGGCTATACCATCGTCAAGGAGATCGCGACCAGCAATTTCTCCTCGGTATACCTTGCCCGCAGCATCCGGCTGCGCCGCAACGTCGTGCTCAAAGTGATGAGCCGGGGCACCTCGGCCCGCGAGCTCGACGACGCGGAGCGCTTCCAGCGCGAGTACGAGATCATTTCGAGCATCGCACATCGCGCCATCGCGGAAATCTACGACTTTGGCGCCCTGCCGCATCATCAATATCTCGCTCTCGAGTACATCCCCTGCGGCGACTTGCGCGACCGGCTGCGCAACCCGATGAGCATCGACGAGAGTTTGTATTACCTGCGCGCCATCGCCGAGGCATTGCGGGTGATCCATGTGTTCGGGATCCTGCACCGCGACTTGAAGCCCGCGAACGTCATGCTGCGTGAAGACAATTCGCCGGTGCTCATCGACTTCGGGCTCGCGCGCCGTTCGCGCGACGACGGCGGCACCACCGGCGCGGGCCAGGTGCTGGGCTCGCCCTACTACATCAGTCCCGAACAGGCCCAGGGCCAGCGCGTGGACGCGCGCACGGATCTGTACAGCCTGGGGGTGATGTTCTACGAAATGCTCACCGGTCAGCGCCCCTACGGCGGCAAGAGCGCCCTGGACATCATGGAGCAGCACGCCAATGCACCCGTGCCGCGCCTGCCGGACGGCGTGGCTCTGCAGCAGGCGCTGGTCGACCGGCTGATGGCGAAGCGGCTATCCGAGCGGTACGCCTCGGCGGACGAGCTGCTGGCCGATCTCGGTCCGCTGGTCGCCGCGGTCGCGTGACCGGCAGCGGAGCCGCGTGACTGTCGTCACGTTAGAATCTGACTCGCCGCACCATATGTAAAAAATCGCCTGGAGCTGTGACAGCCTTCACCCTATGTGGCGCGCCCATTTGGCACCCTGTCCGGAACCATGTTCATTAGTGCAAAGCGACACGAGCGCGAGAAGCAGGAGCTCCTCGAGGCCAGCAACCGCATCACCGAGGCGATCCTGCAAAACAGCGACCAGGGATTGTTTCTCCTGGACGCGAAAGATCGGATCCAGCCGCAGGTGTCCCGGTGCCTCGGCACGCTGTTTCGCCGTCAGGACTTCTCGAACCTGAGCTTGGAGAAGCTGGTGGCGCCGCTGGTGACCGCGAAGCTGCTCTCCGTGGTGCGCACTCACATCGCGCAGGTGCTCGGCACGGCGCCGCGCGATGCCGCGGCGGCCGGAGTTGCCCCGCTACCGTCTTCGCCCCCGACCGGTCCGCTGCAGGCCACGCCGCCCGAGAGCTCGCTGCGCCTGGAGAACTCGCTGCGCCTCGAAAACTCGGCGCTGCTCGAAGGACCCAGGGCGGGCAGAACTCAGCAAGACTCCAACCCGCTCAAGGACCTCGAGGTGAGGCTGCCGAACGGTGACGGGGGCTTCGATTCGGCGCACTACTCGTTCGAATTCCATCCTCTCGAGGGCGAGCCCCGTCTCTGGCTGGTGCGTGTTTCGGACATCACCCGCGAGGTGCAGGCCGCACGCGAGCTCGAGGACCTTCAAGGTCAGGTGGAGACGCAGGGCGAGATCCTGCGCAGCGTGCTCAACGGCGGCGCCGCGCGATTCGCAACCTTCGTACAGCGCACCGATACGTCCATGAAGTCGATCAATGCGACGCTCAAGAAGCCGGCGCGCGAGCAAGACGCATTTCGCGGCAAACTCGAGGAGGCGCTCGACGAGGTCGATCGGGTGAGGCGGGACGCCGCGGCGTTCAAGCTCTCGGCACTGGAATGGGCGGCGCGGCAGTTCGAGGATTCGCTGCACGATCTGCGCAGCCGCAGCACTCTCTCGGGCGGCGATTTCCTGCCGCTCGCGGTGAAGCTCGACCAGCTCTACGGGCAGTTCGCCACGCTCAAATCCTTGAGCGCCGCCGCGTCGAGCCCGTCGCAGGCCTCGCCGGCCGGCGCCGCCGCGGCGCCCAACATGACCGAGAACGGCACACAGATCATCCAGGCCCCGAAGTTCATGGCGCAAAAATCCGCGCCGAAACCTCCGCCCGTCCCGGGGATCAACAGCTCTGCGCCCGCCGGGAGCCTCGAGAACACGCTTCGTGCGCTGACCGAGCACGTCGCCGAGGAGCACAAGAAGACCGTGACCCTCGACGTGCACGGCCTGAATCTGGTCCCGCATCACTATCAGGCGGCGGTCAAGAACGTCGCCATTCAGTTCATCCGCAACGCCGTGATGCACGGCGTCGAGACCCCGGCCGCCCGCCAGGCGAAAGGCAAGCCGCCGCATGGCACGTTGCGATTGGAATTCAAGAGCCTGCCCGACCACAGCTTCGAGCTCCTGTTCGAGGATGATGGCGGAGGCTTGGACCCGGATAAGGTGCGCGCGACCGCGATCGCCAGGGGAGTGATCACGGGCGAAGGCGCGGCACGGCTGCGCGATCGGGAAGCGATCAAGCTGATCTTCAAGTCGGCGTACTCGACGCTCGAGAGCGTTCCCGGCGAGCCCGCGCACGGCAGCGGTCTGTCGCTGGTGCGACGCTACGTCCACGAAGCGGGAGGCAAAGTCGCACTGGCGAGCTTGCTCGGCCACGAAACCCGCTTCAAGGTGACGCTGCCGCCGATGGCCGATGCCGCGCCAGCGGCCGCGGCGGCCCAGTAGCGCAGCCGCGGCAGCGCGCCCCACGCCGCTCAGGCCGCGGGCTGAGCCTTCAGCTCGACCAGCACCGATCCGGCGGCGACTCGGTCGCCCAACGCGAACGGCAGACGCTCGACGACGCCCGCATGGGGCGCGGTCACCGTGTGCTCCATTTTCATCGCCTCCAGCGTGATCAACGGCGCTCCGCGGCTCACCGCCTGGCCGAGTGTCACGTGCACCGCCACCACGGTCCCCGGGAGCGGCGTCACCAGCGAGCCCGAATCCGCTTCCGCGCTGCCCTGCAGTGCGTCCTCGGTGCGCGCCGCACGCAAGGACACGTGGCCGCCCGCGCGAAACAGCTCGAGCCTCCCGTCGCAGACGACGATCTTCGCCCGTTCGATGCGTCCCTCGATCTCCACCTCGTGCTCGAATCCGTGCCGGCGCACGAGGCGCAGCTCCTGATCCCGGCCGGCGACACGTCCCCGATACGTGCCGGGCGCGGACGCCGCTGCGCACGTCTCGATGCGCACCTCGACATCCCCGAACTGCCACCGGGTGATGGCGGGGGCGCCGGGGCGCCAGCCGGAGGTGTCGGACCAGAGCGAATCCGCGTGCGTCGCGCCCGCGGCATACCAGAGACCCGCGATCAGATAGTCCTCGGGTGCGGCGTCCCGCTCGCCGAACGCGAGCTCGCCGTGGCGCACGGCGAGAAAATCGGTGCCCACGGCACCGCGCTGAAATTCCGCGTTCCCGAGGATGCTCCTGAGCAGGGCGCGATTGGTCGCCACCCCCACGATCTCGAGCTTGCCAAGGCCCTCGAGCAACAGGTCGCAGGCCCGCGCTCGCGTCTCGCCCCAGGCAATCACCTTGCCCAGCATGGGATCGTAAAACGCGGAGACCTCATCGCCCGCCTCCACCCCGGTATCGAGGCGCAGATGCGATCCGAGCGCCGGCCACTCGAGGTGCGTGATCCGCCCGACGCTCGGCAGGTAATCATGGGCGGGGTCCTCCGCGTACAGGCGCGCCTCGACGGCGGCGCCCCGCTGCACGACCCGATCCGCCGGCAGCCGCTCGCCGCGCGCGACGTTCAGCTGCCACTCGACCAGGTCGATGCCCGTGATCAGCTCCGTGACCGGATGCTCGACCTGCAGCCGCGTGTTCATCTCCATGAAATAGAAATTCTGCTCGGGATCGACCAGGAACTCGACCGTGCCCGCCCCGACGTAGCCCACGGCGCGCGCCGCCGTCATCGCAGCCTCCGCCATGGCGCTGCGCACCTTTGCGGAGAGGCCCGGAGCGGGCGCCTCCTCGATGATCTTCTGATGGCGGCGCTGCACCGAGCAATCACGGTCGTAGAGCGCCGCCATGCCGCCATGGGCGTCCGCGAACACCTGCACCTCGACGTGCCGTGCGGTCGGAAAATAGCGCTCGAGCAGCAGCCGGTCATCGCCAAAGGAGGTCCGCGCCAGACGCTGCGCGGACTGCACCGCGGCGGCCACTTCGCCCGCGGCGTGCACGACTTGCATGCCCTTGCCACCGCCGCCCGCGCTCGCCTTGATGATCAGCGGGAACCCCACGCGCCGCGCCTCTTCGGCGAGACGCGCGGCCGACTGGTCGGCGCCGTGATAGCCCGGGGCCACCGGCACGCCGACCGCCGCCATCGCGGCCTTGGACGCGCTCTTCGATCCCATGGCACGAATCGCGGCGGGCGGCGGTCCGACGAACTTAAGGCCGGCATCGAGGCATGCTTGCGCAAACTCGGCGTTCTCCGACAGAAAACCATAGCCCGGATGCACCGCGTCGGCGCGCACCCGCACCGCAAGCTCGATCAGCTTTCGCTGGTCCAAATAGCTTTGCGCCGCCGGCGAGGGCCCGAGGTGATAGGCCTCATCCGCCTCGCGCACGTGCTTCGCGCCGCGGTCCGCATCGGAATACACCGCGATGCTGGTCCACCCCAGCCGCCGCGCGGTGCGCGCAATGCGGCAGACGATCTCGCCGCGGTTCGCGACCAGGAGACGTTTGAGTGTCTTGGATGTCATGGCGCCGCTCACATCCGGAAGATGCCGAATTGCGTGGCCACGGGCGGCTGGAGCCTCGCGGCCGCGAGCGCGAGGCCCAAGGCGCGCCGCGTATCGGCGGGATCGAGCACCCCGTCGTCCCAGAGACGCGCGGATGCGTAGAACGGATGTCCCTGCCGCTCGAATTGCTCGCGAATCGGCGCCTTCAGCCGTTCCTCCTCCTCGCCGGAGAGCTCCCCGCCGCCGCGCATCAGCGCATCGCGCTTGATGGTGGCCAGCACGCTCGCCGCCTGTTCGCCGCCCATCACGGAGGTGCGCGCGTTCGGCCATTGGAACAGCAGCCGCGGCCCGTAAGCGCGGCCGCACATGGCGTAATTGCCGGCGCCGAAGCTTCCGCCGATGATCACGGTGTATTTCGGCACCGCCGCGCACGCCACCGCCGTCACGAGCTTCGCGCCGTCCTTGGCGATGCCGCCCGCCTCGGCCGCCTGTCCCACCATGAATCCGGAAATATTCTGCAGAAACACCAGCGGAATGCCCTCGCGGCAGCACAGCTCGATGAAATGCGCGCCTTTCACGGCGCTCTCCGAAAACAGGATGCCGTTGTTGCCGAGGATGCCGACCGGCATGCCGTGGATGTCCGCGAACCCGCATACGAGCGTCGTGCCGTAGAGCGCCTTGAACTCGTCGAACCACGATGCATCGACGATGCGCGCGATGATTTCTCGAACGTCGTAGGGCTTGCGCGAGGTTTGCGGCACGATGCCGTACAGCTCCGCCGGATCGTATGCCGGGCCGGCCGAGCCGCGGCCCGCGGGCTCGGGCGCCGGAGGCTTGAGGCGCGCCACCGCCCGGCGGGCATACGCGAGCGCATGCAGGTCGTTCTCGGCGTAGTAATCGGTGACGCCGGATCGCCGGCAATGCACGTCCGCTCCGCCCAGCGATTCCGCGTCGATCTCCTCGCCGGTCGCCGCGCGCACCAGCGGCGGGCCGCCCAGGAACACCCGCCCCTGATTGCGCACGATCACCGCATGATCCGACATCGCCGGCACGTAGGCGCCCCCGGCCGTGCAGGAGCCGTGGACCACCGCGATTTGCGCGATCCCCTGCGCCGACAGCCTCGCCTGGTTGTAGAAGATGCGTCCGAAGTGATCGCGATCGGGAAACACCTCGTCCTGCTTGGGAAGAAAGGCACCCCCGCTTTCCACCAGATAGATGCACGGCAGGGCGTTTTCGCCGGCGATCTCCTGTGCGCGCAGGTGCTTCTTGACCGTGAGGGGATAATATGTGCCCCCCTTCACCGTGGGGTCGTTCGCCACGATCATGCACGGCCGCCCGCTCACCCGGCCGATGCCGGTCACGATCCCGGCGCCCGGCAGATCGTCGTCGTAGACGGCATGCGCGGCGAGCGGCGACAACTCGAGGAACGGGGAGCCTGCATCGAGCAGCGCATCCACCCTCGCCCGCGCGAGCAGCTTGCCGGCCTGCACATGCTTGGCGCGCGCCGCCTCGCTCCCTCCCAGGGCGTTGCGCTCGAGCAGCGCGCGCAGCTCCGTCACCAGCGAGCGCATTGCCGCATCGTTGGCTGCGAATTCGGTCGAGCGAACGTCGATCTTCGAGACGATCTTGGCCATTGTCATTCCGGTTGGCGGCGCGCAGAATTGTCGGACAGTCCGATTATCCAACTATTTGATGCTCGATGACAATGGGGTCCGACTCATGCCAGGTGCCGCCTACCGCGAATTCAATTTCGGTCTGGGAGAAACCATCGATGCGGTGCGCGACCAGGTGCGCCGCTTCGCCGATGAGCGCATTGCGCCGCGCGCCGGCGAGATCGACCGCAGCAACGTCTTTCCGCGCGATCTCTGGGCGGAGCTCGGCGGCCTCGGACTTCTCGGGCTGACCGTCCCGGAGGATCACGGCGGAGCCGGCATGGGCTACCTTGCCCACATCGTCGCGATGGAGGAGATATCGCGCGCCTCCGCGGCGGTCGGCCTGTCGTACGGGGCGCATTCCAATCTGTGCGTGAACCAGATATCGCTGAATGCGAACGAAGACCAGAAGCAGCGCTATCTGCCGCGCCTCTTGAGCGGCGAGCACGTCGGCGCGCTCGCCATGTCCGAGCCCGGAGCGGGTTCCGACGTGGTCTCGATGCAGCTTCGCGCGGTGCGGCGCGGCGATGTCTACGTGCTCGACGGGCGCAAGATGTGGATCACCAACGGCCCCGAGGCGGACGTGCTGGTGGTCTACGCGAAGACCGATCCCCAGGCGGGTGCGCGCGGCATCAGCGCCTTTCTCATCGAGCGCGGGTTCGCGGGGTTCAGTACGGCCCAGAAACTCGACAAGCTCGGCATGCGCGGCTCGAGCACCAGCGAGCTGGTGTTCGACGGCTGCGAGGTTCCCGCGGGAAATCTTCTGGGGCACGAGAACCAGGGCGTGCGCGTGCTGATGCGCGGGCTCGATTACGAGCGCGTGGTGCTCTCGGGCGGTCCCTTGGGAATCATGGCGGCCTCGCTCGACGTCGCGGTCCCGTACGTGCGCGAACGCAAGCAGTTCGGACAGCCCATCGGCACCTTCGAGCTCGTCCAGGGCAAGCTCGCCGATATGTATGCCTCGCTGAACGCGTGCCGCAGCTACGCGTACACCGTGGCTGCCGCTTGCGACCGCGGCGATGCGACCCGCAAGGACGCCGCGGCGTGCATCCTGTTCTGCGCCGAGGCGGCCACCAAGGCCTCGCTCGACGCCATCCAGCTGCTCGGCGGCAACGGCTACATCAACGATTATCCGACCGGAAGGCTGCTGCGGGACGCGAAATTGTACGAGATCGGTGCGGGAACCTCGGAAATCCGCAGGATGCTGATCGGTCGCGAGCTGTTCGGAGAGTCGACGTGAGCAGCGCCTCGCGCCCGGGCGGCGCGGAGGCGCTCGCGCAGTTCGAGCCGCTGGACGACCATCCCGCCTACCGCCAGATCGCGAACCTGATCGAACGGCGCATCCTCGATCGGGTGCTCAGGACCGGCGACGCGCTTCCCTCCGAGAGCGATCTCGCGCGCCAATTCGGCGTCAACCGCTCCACCGTGCGCGAAGCCATCCGCGAGCTCGAGACCCATGGCTTGTTGGGCCGCGGACGCGGCGAGAAGCGCCTGCGCGTGACCCGGCCCGAGCCCGGGCGCGTCTCGAGCGGCGTGAGCCGGGCGCTGGTGCTGCACGACGTGACCCATCTGGAGCTCTGGGAGGCGATGATGGCCATCGAGCCGGCGGCGGCGCAGTACGCAGCGGCGCGCCGAACCCCCGCGCAGCTGCAGCAGCTCACGCGCACCAGCGCCCGCTTCGCACGCGCGCTCGACGATACCGGCGAGGCCGTGTCCGCGGTCATGGAGTTCTTCACCACCGTCGCCGCCGCGAGCGGCAACCAGGTGCTCGCCTGGTCGCAGGCTCCCGTCAATCTGCTGCTCGAGCCGGCCCTGAGCGGCATCATCGACCGGCTTCCCCAGGCGTCCGAGCGCATCCTCGAGGCCCAACGCCGCATCACCGCTGCGATCAAGGCGAAGCGCAGCGAAGTGGCGCGTACCTGGATGGAAAAGCACATCCGCGATTTCAAGCGCGGCTACGAGCTGGCGTTTCCCGCTTGACCCCACACCGAGGACCCTCATGAAGACACCGCTCGACGCGGCTGCGCCCGTCGTGTGAGCGCGATGCCCGCTCAGAGGATCTGTTCGCGCCTCGAGTCGCCGCCGCCGGGGTCGTGCACCCGGCTGCTGAAGGACACGAGCACCATGAGAGCGTCGCCGGTATTGCGATAAGCGTGCACCACGCCCGGTGGGATCGTGAACTTCCAGACCTCGCCCGGCGGCACCTGTACGTCCCGGATCGCGTCCGCCTCTTTCAGTCGCACCAGGCACGGCCCCATCACGGTGGTGATTTCCGTCGCGGCGGCGTGCACGTGATTTCCGCGAACCCCTTGCGGCTCGGTCAGCACTACGTGCACGTTTCTTTGCGCGGCGAGCTCGGCATCGTCGAGGGGCTCGAACAGGCTCCCGCGAGGATCGCGATGCGTCTTCACCGATTCGATGCGGGTGTGTGTCGGCAGGTCGTGTGTCGGCAGGTCGTGTTTCATCATCGGCGCATTCTAGCCGACGGCACGGCTCAGCGGCGCGGGCGCGGCGGCGTCGCCTTGCCGCGCAGCTTTCGCCCCGCCGGAGCGCGAATGATCAACACGATGCCCGCGGCGAGCATCAAATCCCACACATCGATCTCCCCGCCTCCGCCGCCCGCCGCGGGTGCGCTGACGGTGAGGCTCGCGCTGGCGCCCTGCTCGTTGGCTCCGGCGGGCGCGGTGGCGAGCGCCTGCGCGCCGATCGAGGCCGTGTATGTGCCTGCGGACGCCGCCTGCAACGGCAGCGTGATGGCGCAACTGCCGTCAGCCGAGATGTTCGCTCCGCTCAAGGAGACGGCCGTCGAGCTCTTCGTCAGCGAGCGGGCGGCGCCCGCGCAGGTGGTCGACGGCGCGGGTGCCGGCGCCAGCGTGAGCCCGGGCGGCAGCGCGACCTGCAGGCTCGATTGGGTGAGCGCGAAGCCGTTGGCGTTCGCGATCGTCACGGTCAGCGTCGATGCCGAGTTCGGCGCGACGCTCGCCGGCGAGAAATCCTCGGTTACCGTGGGCGGCAGCGGCGTCACGGCGAGCGGCGCGGGACAGGCGCTTTTCGGGCCGCCGGAGCTCGACGGCGCCGAGCTGGTCGCGCCGCTCGCCGTCACCGTCACGGTCTCGGTGTCGCTGTTTCCGGCGCTGTCCGTGACGGTGAGCGTGAGCGTTCCGGGAGACGGATCGATGGTCACCTTCGCCGTGGCCGCCCCGCTCACGATGATGCCCGCGGGCACGGCCGACCAGGCGAAGGAGGCGATGGAAAGCGCTACCGGCGTCGCGGCGCCGGCATTGCAACCGGCGACGCTGGAGCTTGCATCGATGACGCTGCCCGCGGCAAGGATCGCGGGCAGCACGATGACGGCGATGGGCTTCTGAGCGGCCTTGACCGAGGCGAGCGCATCGACCATGCCCGCACCGCATTGAGTGCCGTCGTTCGGACAGGCGCATTCGCCGCCGGAAGCGGCCGTATTCGGGCAGGTGGGCACTCCCGCCGCGCCGGCGGGAAACGGACTCGCGGCCGACTGCATGCGGCCGATGAGTTGCGCCGGAGTGAGGTTGTTGTTGACCGATTTCATGAGCGCCGCGATTCCGGAGACGATCGGCGCGGAAAAGCTCGTGCCCAGATTGGGATTTATTTCGTTCGTGTAGCTGTTCGCGCCGGGCGTGGTGGCGCCGAGATTCGTGGTGGTATCGATGGATCGCAGGCAATCGGCGCCGCTCGCGGCGACGCAATTGCCCGCCGGCGCCGACACGCTCACCTCGGCGCCGAAGCTCGAGTATCCGACCTTGGTGCCGACATT
>Ga0182012_10000322_pt1 | contig 54509 bp, 52 predicted proteins | sample 612S2SmetaG_FD_120486 | JGI IMG/M metagenome (GOLD analysis project Ga0182012, IMG submission 120486) | Permafrost microbial communities from Stordalen Mire, Sweden - 612S2S metaG | ecosystem: Environmental > Terrestrial > Soil > Wetlands > Permafrost | place: Sweden: Stordalen | collected... | reverse complement strand
TTAATGGTGCCCGGGGGCGGAATCGAACCACCGACACTGCGATTTTCAGTCGCATGCTCTACCAACTGAGCTACCCGGGCGCGCGCTGTTCGCGCGGCAAGCCCGGCTTATAGAAAGCGCTTGCCGGCTTGTCCAGACCCCGCCACGCATTCTTTTCGCGCGCCTTGGCTTGCCCGCCACCTCGGCTTCGCCTAAACCGCGTTCAATTCATTCCAAGGAGAGCTTAAATGTCCAAGATCAAGCGGATCGGGGCCGGCGCGCGCATGAGCAAGGCCGTCGTTCACGGCGACACGGTTTACACGGCCGGCCAAGTCGCCGACCGGACGAAGGGCGGCTCGGTCAAGGAGCAGACCCGGGAAATCCTCGGGTTGATCGACGCCATCCTCGCCGAGACCGGCGGCGACAAAAGTAAGATTCTCTCCGCGACGATCTATCTTTCCGACATCGCGACTTTCGCCGAGATGAATGGCGTCTGGGACGAATGGGTCGATAAAACCCATCCGCCCGCCCGCGCCACCGTCGAAGCCAAGCTCGTCGCGCCCGATTACAAGGTCGAGATCGCCGTCATCGCGGCGGCGTAACCACCTGTTATCACGGCTATTGTTCCCGGCACAACGGAGTGTCGGGATCATGGGCGTAGCGAATCGTCTCGAACCGCATCGCGCGGGAGTCGATCAGCAGCAGGCGCCCCACCAGTCCCTCGCCGAAGCCGACGATCTCGCGCACCACTTCCAGCGCCATCATCGCGCCGACGATCCCCGTCAGCGCGCCGAGCACGCCGGCCTCCTCGCAGGCGGGCACGCTTCCCGGCGGCGGCGGAGCCGGGAAAAGGCAACGATAACTGGGGTTTGGGCGCCCATCTGGGCCGGTTTCGAATGGCCGCAGCGTCGTCAGCGAGGCATCGAAGCCGCCGACTGCGGCGGTCACCAGCGGACGCTTGGCGTAAAAACAGGCGTCCGACACAATGTATCGCGTCGCGAAATTATCCGAGCCGTCAGCGACGATATCGTAAGCGGAAACAAGCTCTTGCGCATTGCTGGCGTCGAGCCGCAGCCGGTGCGTCTCGACGGCGACATGGGGATTGAGCCGCTCGATAAACCTTTGAGCGCTATCGACTTTCGGCCGGCCGACATCGCCGGCGGCATGAATCACCTGGCGTTGCAGGTTGGACAGCGCCACCACGTCGTCATCGACGATTCCGAGCGCGCCGACGCCCGCCGCCGCGAGATATTGCAGCAGCGGCGCGCCGAGGCCCCCGGCGCCAACCACTAACACTCGGGATTTACGCAGTTTTTGCTGGCCGGGACCGCCCACCTCGCGCAGCACGAGATGGCGGGCGTAGCGTTCGATTTCGTCGTCGGAGAGGCTCATGGGGCGCTGTTCTAGCGCATTTTCGCGCATCCCCGCGCATTTTTCGACGCCGGGCGCGCATGAACGCGCAAGCCCCCGCTCGCCTTCCGGCCCCGCCGCCGAACATCGTGATTTTATCACATGTCTCGCCCCGCGAGAATCGGAACTTAAACTTCACGCCGACAGGAGGCGCCGGCGCCGATCCCGTCGGCGCTAAAAATTTTCCTCCGCTTGGCCCGTCCTCACTGCGCGACCCCGTTCAGGGCCGTGGCCGCGCGCAGGAAGCGCGAGGGATCGACCGCCTCGCCGTCGATGCGCACCTCGTAATGCAGATGCGGACCGGTCGAGCGGCCGGTGGAGCCGACGCGGCCCAGCACCGCGCCCGGCGAAACCTGCTGGCCCGGCGAAACGGAGATCGCCGAAAGATGACCGTAGCGGGTAGAGAGTCCGCCGCCGTGATCCACCTCGACCATATTGCCATAGCCGCCGCTCGGACCGGCGGCGGTGACGACGCCCGCCGCGGTGGCGTGGACCTGCGTCCCCCATTCCTCGCGCAGATCGACGCCGCTGTGCAGCGCCGGGCGCCCCAGGAAAGGATCGGTGCGATAGCCGAAGGTCGAGGTCATCCGCAATTCGCCGCGCAGCGGCTTGCGCAAGGGCACGCTCGGCAGCGCGTGGCGCAGGCCGTCGAGCGTCTCGACCGCGTTCTGCGCGACGACGAGTTCGCGCTCGAAGGATGTCGTTCCAGCTTTCAGGTCCGCCGGCACGAATGGGCCGCCGACCGCCGAAGCCGCGCCGCGCGTTTTCGCCTTCGCCATGTATCGCTCCACCGGGAGACCGGCGACATCGAAGACGCGGCGCAATTTTCCGGCGGCGTCGAGCGCCGGCTTGACGATGCCGGACAGCCGGCTCGCCTGATCCCGCTCGACATGATCGAGCGACATGGCGAGGCTTTCGAGCCGCGCCGGCAGCGGCAGGCCGGGGTCCGAGGCGTTGGCCAGCGACGGACTTGGCTCGCCCCTGGAGCTTGGCTCGGACGTAGACCTTGGTTCGGCGACGGCCGCGTGGTCCTCGCCCTTGCCCGCCGAGTTGGATTTCGTGGGCCGCGAGTCATAGCTTGTCCCGGGGGTGAACAGCGCGGGATTATGTCCGGGCCGCAAATCGAAACCTTCGGGCCGGGGCTTGCCGTCGAGCGACGACGCGCTGTCGTCGATCGCGCTTTGCGTCGCCCTTGGCTGGGTCGATATTCCGGCGGCGAGTCCAGCCGCCGACGCCGGCGCCGACAGCATGCGCGTCGCGGCGATGGAGCCCGTCGCGGCCTGCACCGTGTGTTCGAGAAGGCGCGCCACCACGGCGGCGCGGGTCTCCAGCATGGCCTGGCGGATGACGAGGCTGCGCACCTTGCCTTCGACCCCGTCGGAATCGATGAATTGCCGGCTGGCCACCTGATCGAGGCGCAGCCTTGCCGCCGCCAGGCGATCCTCGTAAGCATATTGCATCTGCGTCTGGCGTTCGATCAGCCCGGCCAGCAGATCGTCGCGGAACACCAGATAGCCCGCGGCGGCGATCACGGCCGCGCCGACCAGCGACAGCAGGGCGGCGCCGCCGAACAAGGCGAGGCGCGAGACCTCGAAGCGGCGGCGCTGTTGGCCACGCGTCACGTGCACGACGTAATTCGAGTTGTTCTCGACGAATTGAAAAGACCGTTGACGCAGGGACATATGACTTTTCCTGGCCGGCGCTACGCCGCCGGCGCCGCTGTTCTCGACCCGCCGCGACCGCCGAGCCGCGGCGGCCTCGCGCAATGATGAAACAATATTAAGGTTAATGCTTCCCAAAGCCCGGATCGGAAGAATTAAGGTTAATGCTTCCTAAAGCTTGGAGCGGAACAACGACACGGCGCGAAACTGGCATAAGTCGCCACGAAAATTAGCGAGAGGAAAAGCCGCATGGGGCTTGAAATCCACCAGTTCATTTGCCTAGAGGATAATTTTGGCCTGCTCGTCCGCGACGCGGCGAGCGGCGCGGCGGCGTCGATCGACGCTCCGGACGGCGAGGCTATTCGCCGCGAAGCCAAGCGCCTCGGCTGGCGGCTGACCCATGCGCTGCTGACCCATCATCACCTCGATCATGTGCAGGGCGTCCCTGCCCTGCGCGCCGCGTTCCCGGGGCTTCTCGTGGTCGGCGCGCGCAAGGACGCGGCGAGGCTGGACGGGCTCGACATCGCCGTCGGCGAGGGAGACGAGGTCGCCATCGGCGAGTCGCTGGCGCGGGTGCTCGAAACCCCCGGCCACACCACGGGACATCTCGCCTATTATTTCACCGAGGACGAAGCCGTGTTCGTCGGCGACACGCTGTTTTCGCTGGGCTGCGGGCGGATCTTCGAGGGAACGGCCGAGACGATGTATGATTCGCTGGAGAAGCTGGCCAAACTGCCGGACGAGACCCGCGTCTATTGCGGCCACGAATATACGCAGGCCAACGCCCGTTTCGCGCTGACGGTCGACCCGGAAAACCCGGTGCTGCTGGATCGCGCGCGAGAGGTCGACGCGCTGCGCGCCGCCGGCCAATACACGCTGCCGACGACGATCAGCCTGGAGCGCGCCACCAATCCGTTTCTGCGCACGGAAGACCCGCTGGTGCAGCGCGCCATGGGCATGAGCGACGAAGATCCCGTCGAAGTTTTCGCGAAAATGCGCGGACGCAAAAACGGCTTTCGCGCATGAGCGCGGCGGCGTCGATCGACGACCTCGACGCGCGGCGGCTGATCGAGACGCTGGGTCTCGCGCCGCATCCCGAGGACGGGTTTTATCGCGAGACCTTTCGCGACGGCCTTCAAGTCGCGCCGGGGCGCGCCGCCTCGACCGCGATCTATTTTCTGCTCGAAGCGGGACGCGCTTCCGCCTGGCACAGGATCGACGCGGCCGAGATCTGGCTTTTTCACGCCGGCGCGCCCCTGCTGCTGTCTTTGTCCGCCGACGGCCGGACGACGACCGATCAGCGGCTCGGCTCCGACATTCTCGCCGGCGAGCGCCCGCAGGCCGTCGTGTCAGCGCATTGCTGGCAGGCGGCCCGCACCCTTGGAGCATGGACCCTGGTGAGCTGCGTGGTCGCGCCGGGGTTCGATTTCGCCAAATTCGAGCTCGCGCCCGGGGACTTCGCGCTTGGGGATTTCGCGCCGGCGGCGGCGGACGCCTCGCCGCGAGCGTCGGGCGAGGAGAAAATTATCGCTGGGAAAGCAAACGCATAACATTGTACTAACGCCGAATTTACATATCGACGCCAATATGCGTGATAATGTTGGTCTATTAAATTCATAGGACGCGCCCATGCAGTTGCGACACCTTGCTTCCAGGATGGTCTCCGCGCCTATTCCCGAGACGCCGGTGAAGCCGCAAATCCCCGCGGCTCCGGTCCCCGCGGCTACCGCGAAAGCGGTCGAGGCGCCTGCGATCGTCGGGACGCAGAGCGTCGATTCTCGCGCCATTCTCAATTCGATCGGCGAGGTGATCTACGATTGGGATTTGATAACCGATCGGCTGTGCTGGGGCGAAAATCTCGCGCGGGCCCTGCCCTCCCTGGCGGAGATCGATTTGTCGTCCGGCATGGCGTTCGGAGCGCTGCTCGCCCCGGAAAGCTCGACCTCCCGCTACGACGAGATCGTTAAATCGGAACGCGCCGACGAGGGCTCGGGCGTGCTCTATCAGATCACCTACGCGATCGTCCCGCCGCGCGAGGTCGGCGGCGCCGGCTCGATCTGGCTCGAAGACACGGGCTGCTGGTTCAAGGGCGTGGACGGGCGGCCGGCGCGCGCGCATGGCGTCGTCCGGGTCGTCACCGAGCGGCACAACAAGGAAAGGCGGCTGGCGCGGCAATCGCAATTCGACACGCTGACCGGCGCCTTGAACCGCACGCACCTGACCGAGCAAATGCAGCGAATTCTCGACCAGACGGAGCGCAACCGGAAAGCCTTCGCGGTGATGCTCGTCGCGCTTGAGAACCTTTTCGTCCTCAACCGCACCTATGGTTACGACGCCGGCGACGAGGTGATCGCCGGGCTGGCCGCGCGCCTGTCCGCCAATCTTCGCGCCCACGATCTCGTCGCGCGGCACGCCGGCAATAAGTTCGCGCTGGTGCTGCCGGATTGCGGCCCCGAGGACGCCAAATACGCCGCGATGCGACTGATCGAAGCGGTCACCGCCGCGCCGTTCGAAACCTCGGCGGGCGCCATTCCCGCGACGATCCGCATCGGCGGAGTCGTCGGGCCGCGCGACGGCCGAACCACCCAAGTGCTGTTCCAGCACGCGGAGGAGGCGCTGGACATCGCGCGCCAGCGCGCCGGCGCGCGCTTCGTCGCCTATGGCGCGTCGCTTGCGCGCGAGGACTCGCGGCTGCACGCGCTGCAAATCGCCGACAATATCGTCTCGGCGCTCAACGAACGGCGGGTGGAGCTGGCTTTCCAGCCGATCGTGCACGCCGCGGATGGCCGCACCGCTTTCTACGAAGCGTTGCTGCGCGTGCGGCTGGCGGACGGCTCGATGGTGACGCCGGGCTCGATCCTGCCGGTCGCGGAAAAGGCCGGGCTGGTGCGGCTGCTGGATCAGCGCGTGCTTGAGCTGGCTCTGGTCTGCCTCAACGAAAACCAGGATCTGCGACTCTCGGTCAACGCGGCGCTTCCGACCATTCTCGATCCGGAATGGCCTGATCGCCTGACGGCGGGCGTGCTGGCCAATCCGGGCGCGGCGGAGCGGCTGACCGTGGAGATCACCGAAACCAGCATGATCGAGGACATAGCGGCGACCAGCATCGTCATCGCCCAGTGCAAAAAACTCGGCGTGAAGGTCGCGATGGACGATTTCGGCGCCGGCCACACCTCGTTCCGCAATCTGCGCGCCCTCGCCTTCGACCTCGTGAAAATCGACGGCGCCTTCGTGCAGAACATCGTCAATTCGGCGGACGACCGCTTTTTCGTGCGCACGCTGATCGACCTCGCGCGCCACCTGGAGCTCAAGGTCGTCGCCGAATGGGTCGAGGACGAGGAAACCGCCGCTCTGCTGCGCGAATGGGGCGTCGATTATTTCCAGGGCGCGCTTTTCGGCAGCGCCGGACCGGAGAACGCCCAGGCCTTTCGCGCCCGGCACGTGACGCTGCGGCGATAGGGCGCCCCGCTCAGCTCTCGCCCGAAAGCTTGTCGATCCGCTTGTTGAGCGCCTCGAGCTGGCGCTTCAGATCGTCCACGTCGGACTGCTGCTTGGCGCTAGCGCCTTCGCCCTCTTCGCCCGGGGTGGTCGTGGCGACGCCGTCCACGGCCGCGCCGAATGGATTGAACATGGTCAACGCCTGACGGAACACCGCCATATTCTTGCGCGCCTGCTCCTCCATCGCGACGAAAGCGGCCCGGGTCGGCTCGCCAAAGGGAGCGGAGCCCAGCGCCGAGGTGAACTGGTCGCGGAATTTCTGTTGGTCGCGGGTGAGCTTGTCGATCGAAAATTCGAGATAGCTCGGCACCAGCATCTGCATCGAGTCGCCGTAAAAGCGGATCAATTGTCGCAGGAAGGAAATCGGCAGCAGGCTCTGGCCATCCTTGCCTTCCTGCTCGAAGATGATCTGCGCCAGCACGGGACGAGTGATGTCGTCGCCGGTCTTGGCGTCGCTGACCACGAAATCCTCTCCGCGCTTAACCATCGCGGCGAGATCCTCCAAGGTTACATAAGTGCTTGTTCCCGTGTCATATAAGCGGCGATTGGCGTATTTTTTTATCGTGGTTGGTTTTTTTTCGATGCTCATGATGCGCCTGCGTCGCCTCCCCGTGACGGCCGAAGCGCCGCCGCGCCTCTGCGCCTCCGCGGCCAATCATCTCCGGCGCCAGACGATAGTCTCAAAAGCGCCCCCGCGGCAATATTTTCGTCGCGTATGCCTTTCGCTTCGCGCTAAACCGTGCATAACGACGCTGACCCTTGCCGCAAAGCAGCGCGAGGCTGTCGGCGGTTTACGCCTTTGGCGCGAGCAAGCGCCGCCTGGTTCGACCGATTATCTGGTTCGACCAATTTTAAGGAGATCGACATGACGACCGATATCGTGATCGTTTCCGCGGCGCGCACCGCCGTCGGATCGTTCAACGGAGCTCTCGGCGGCGTCCCCGCCCACGACCTCGGCGCGGCCGTCGTCAAGGCGGCCCTTTCGCGCGCGGGCGTCGCCCCCGACGAGGTCTGCGAAGTGATCCTCGGTCAGGTGCTGACCGCCGGACACGGACAGAACCCCGCCCGCCAGGCCGCCATCAAGGCTGGCGTTCCCGAGAGCGCGACCGCTTTCGGCATTAACCAGGTTTGCGGATCGGGTCTGCGCGCCGTGGCGCTCGCCGCCCAGCAGATCCAGTCGGGCGACGCCCGGATCGTCGTCGCCGGCGGCCAGGAGAGCATGTCGCTCGCGGCTCACGCCGCGCATCTGCGCAACGGCACGAAGATGGGCGAGGTCAAATTCGCCGATACGATGATCGTCGACGGCCTCACCGACGTCTTCAATAATTACCACATGGGCATCACCGCCGAGAACGTCGCCGCCAAATGGCAGATCAGCCGCGCCGAGCAGGACGCCTTCGCGGTCGCCTCGCAAAACAAGGCCGAGGCCGCGCAGAAGGCCGGCAAGTTCAAGGACGAGATCGTCCCTTACGTGATCGCCGGCAAAAAGGGCGACGTGACCGTCGATCAGGACGAATTTATCAAGCACGGGGTCACGCTGGAGGGCGTCTCCAAGCTGCGCCCGGCCTTCACCAAGGACGGCACGGTGACCGCCGCCAACGCCTCCGGCCTTAATGACGGCGCCGCCGCGCTGTTGGTGATGAGCGCCGACGAGGCCAAGAAGCGCGGCCTGACGCCGCTCGCCCGCATCGCCTCCTGGGCGACCGCCGGCGTCGATCCGTCGGTGATGGGCTCCGGTCCGATCCCCGCCACGCGCAAGGCGCTCGAAAAGGCCGGCTGGAAAATCTCCGACCTCACGCTGGTCGAGGCCAACGAAGCCTTTGCCGCGCAAGCTTTGGCGGTGAACAAGGATCTCGGCTGGGATCCGGCGATCGTCAACGTCAGCGGCGGCGCCATCGCCATCGGCCATCCGATCGGCGCCTCGGGCGCGCGCATCCTGACGACGCTGCTGTACGAACTCGTCCGTCGCGGCGGCGGCAAGGGCCTCGCCACGCTGTGCATCGGCGGCGGCATGGGCATAGCGCTGACGGTCGAGCGGTAAATTCAGGCGGCCCGCGAACGGCGAGTGGGCGCGGGCCGTGTCAATCCATTCAAACACGAAAATTCAAGATCACGGGAGAAAAAGTATGGCGAGAGTAGCAGTTGTGACCGGCGGCACGCGCGGCATCGGCGAGGCGATCTCCAAGGCGCTCAAGGCGGCGGGCTATAATGTCGCCGCGACCTACGCCGGCAACGACGAAGCCGCCAACAAGTTCAAGGCCGAGACCGGCATCAACGTCTATAAGTTCGACGTCTCCGATTACGACGCCTGCGCCGCCGGAATCGCTGCAATCGAGAAGGACCTCGGCCCGGTCGAGGTGCTCGTCAACAACGCCGGCATCACCAAGGATCGCCTGTTCCACAAGATGGAGCTGGCGCAGTGGAGCGCCGTCATCAACACCAATCTGAGCTCGCTGTTCAATGTGACGCGCCAAGTCATCAACGGCATGCGCGACCGGGGCTTTGGCCGCATCATCGTGATCTCGTCGATCAACGGCCAGAAGGGCCAGGCCGGTCAGACCAATTACTCGGCCGCCAAAGCCGGCGACATTGGCTTCGTCAAGGCGCTGGCGCAGGAGAGCGCGTCCAAGGGCATCACCGTCAACGCGATCGCGCCGGGCTATATCGCGACCGAGATGGTGAAAGCCGTGCCGCAGGACGTGCTCGACAAGCACATCATCCCGTTCATCGCGGTCGGCCGCCTCGGCGAGCCCGAGGAAATCGCCCGCGCCGTGGTGTTCCTGGCCGCTGATGACGCCGGCTTCATCACGGGCTCGACGCTGACCGTCAATGGCGGGCAGTATCTGACGTAAGGCTGGATGCGAGACGCGAAATTAATCCGGCGGCCGAGAAATCGGCCGCCGGATTTTTTTGACTAGAGTCTTTTATTTGGTTGCGCTTTCCGAGGCAAAACCGGCGTCCACTTTTGCCGAAAGCACTCTAAAACGGCAGATTGAACACCCGCGAGGGCGACAGCGCGCCCTCGATGACTTCGCCAAACGCCACGGGAACGCCGCCGCAGGACGCATAGATCACGCCGCCGGCGGGCGCGTCGCGGCCGCGCAGGATCAGCGAGCCGCCGCGCCGCAAGCGCGCCGCCGAGTCGCGGTCGACAACCACGCAGGGCAGTTCGGTGAGCCCCGCTTCGACCGATTGCAGCGCCGCCGCGGCGCCGCCCTCGGCTTCGATCTCCTCGAAAGTGAAGCTATCCTGTTCGACAAACGGTCCGACGCGCGTGCGGCGCAGCGCCGTCACGTGGCCGAAGCAGCCGAGCAGTCGGCCGACATCGCGGGCGATGGCGCGCACATAAGCGCCCTTGCCGCAGTCCATCACGAGCTTGGTCTCGTCGCCGGCGGACTCCAGAATTTCGAGCCGGTGAATGGTGACGGGCCGCGGCTGCAATTCGACAAGCTCGCCCTCGCGCGCGAGATCATAGGCGCGCTCGCCGGCGATCTTGATCGCCGAATATTGCGGTGGCGTTTGCAGAATATCCCCGACAAACCGGGGCAGCAGCGCGGCGATCGCGCTGGCTTCGGGTCGCGCGTCGCTCTCGCGGACGACCTTGCCGTCGGAGTCGTCGGTGTCGGTCTCGGCGCCCCAGCGCACGGTGAAGAGATAGGTCTTCTCGCCATCCTGCACGAAGGGCACGGTCTTGGTGGCCTCGCCGAAGGCGACCGGCAAAATGCCCGAGGCCAGCGGATCGAGCGTGCCGGCGTGGCCGGCCTTCTTGCCATTATAGATGCGCTTCAAGCGCGTGACGGCTTGCGTCGAGGTCATGCCGACAGGCTTGTCGAGCACGACCCAGCCGTCGACGACGGCGCGGTTCGATCTGCGTTGATTCATTAGGCGGCGCCGTCTTCCCTGGCTTCGTCGTCGCCGTCAGTGCGCGGCTGCAAATCGCGCCGCACCTTGTCCGAATTGAGCAAGGCGTCGATACGCGAGACATTGTCGAATGTGTCGTCGATGCGAAACCGCACCTCCGGCGCGAATTTTAGATTTATCTTTTGCGCGAGCTCGCCGCGCAAAAATTTCTTATGCCGGTCGAGCGCCGCCAGCACCTCCGGCTCGTCGGCGCCGCCAAGCGGCATCACATAGATGGTGGCGAGCTTGAGGTCCGGGCTCATTTTGACACGAGACACCGTGACCACGTGTTTTTCCAACACGGGATCAGTAATCTCGCCGCGCGCAAAGACCTGCGCCGAGGCGTGGCGGATAAGCTCGGCGACGCGCAGCATCCGCTGCGACGGCTCCGCGCCGGATTGATGATGAGCTCTGGACATGTTGACGCCAAGGATTGGAAAGTTCGGCAAGACGCCGATAAGAGTCACGGGCTCTTGAGCGAAGAGGCGTGGCGAAGCCGCGCCCGCCACTCTCTCCGCTTACAAGACCGACCGCCCGCCATTACAGCGAGCGTTTGATCTCCTCGATGCGATAGCACTCGATCACGTCGCCGGCGCGCATGTCCTGGTAGTTCTCGAAGGCCATGCCGCATTCCTGGCCGGCCTGAACTTCCTTGACCTCGTCCTTGAAGCGTTTGAGCGTCGAAAGCTTGCCCTCGTGCACGACGACATTGTCGCGGATGAGCCGCACATTGGCGCCGCGTTCGACCTGGCCGTCGGTGACGCGGCAGCCCGCGACCTTGCCGACCTTGGTGATGTCGAACACTTCGAGGATTTGCGCATTGCCGAGCATGGTCTCGCGCAAGGTCGGCGCGAGCAGGCCAGACATCGCCGCTTTCACATCGTCGACGAGATTGTAGATGATGTTGTAATAGCGGATCTCGATCCCCGAGCGCTCGGAGGCCTCGCGCGCTTCCTTATGCGCGCGCACGTTGAAGCCGATCACCGCCGCGCCGGAAGCCTCCGCCAGCGAGATGTCGGACTCCGAAATGCCGCCGACGCCGGCATGCACGACGCGCGCCGCCACCTCGTCGGTGTTGAGCTTTTCGAGCGCCGCGAGGATCGCCTCGACCGAGCCCTGCACGTCGCCCTTGACGACCAGCGGGAACTCCTTGCGGCCGGCGGTCTTGAGCTGGCTCATCATGTCGGAGAGCGAGGAGCGCGCCGAGCCGCCGCGCACGGCGAGTTTCTCGCGCTTCTGACGCTCGCGATATTCGGTGACTTCGCGCGCGCGGGCTTCGTTTTCGACCACGGCCACGCGGTCGCCGGCCTCCGGCGTGCCGGAAAAGCCGAGAATCTCGACCGGGAAGGACGGACCCGCGCTCGAACGCACGACGCCCTTGTCGTCGAGCAGCGCGCGCACGCGGCCCCATTGCGAGCCGGCGACGACGAGATCGCCGACATGCAGCGTGCCGCGCTGCACCAGCACGGTGGCGACCGGGCCGCGGCCCTTGTCGAGCCGCGCCTCGATGACCGTGCCCTCGGCCGAACGGGTGGCGTTGGCCTTGAGGTCGAGCACTTCGGCCTGCAGCGCGATCAATTCGAGCAATTTGTCGAGATTGAGCTTCTGCTTGGCCGAGACTTCGACTTCGAGCGTTTCGCCGCCGAGGCTTTCGACCTGGACTTCGTGCTGCAACAATTCGGTGCGCACGCGCTCCGGCTTGGCGTCGGGCTTGTCGATCTTGTTGATCGCCACGATCAGCGGCACATGCGCCGCCTTGGCATGGTGGATCGCCTCGATGGTCTGCGGCATGACGCCGTCGTCGGCCGCGACGACCAGCACGACAATATCCGTGACCTTGGCGCCGCGCGCGCGCATCGCCGTGAAGGCGGCGTGGCCGGGCGTGTCGATGAAGGTGACCTTGGCCCCATTGGGCGCGGTCACCTGATAGGCGCCGATGTGCTGGGTGATGCCGCCCGCCTCGCCCGAGACGACATTGGCGTGGCGAATAGCGTCGAGCAAGGAGGTCTTGCCGTGATCGACGTGGCCCATAATGGTGACCACCGCCGGGCGCGACGACAGATCCCCGTCGGTGTCGGGCGTGTCGAACAGCCCTTCCTCGACGTCGGATTCGGCGACGCGCTTGACGGTGTGGCCCATTTCCTCGGCCACCAGTTGCGCGGTGTCGGCGTCGATCACATCGGTGATCTTGTGCATCTCGCCAGACTTCATCAGCAGACGAATCACGTCGACGGCCCGCTCCGACATGCGGTTGGCGAGTTCCTGAATGGTGATCGTCTCCGGCAGGATGACCTCGCGGGCGATCTTTTCCTTCGGTTCGGCGACGCGGCCCTTCAGGCGCTGGTTGCGGCGAACATAGGACGCATGCGAACGCACGCGCTCCTCGTCGCCGCCGGCGGTGGCCGTGGCGACGGTGAGGCGGCCCCTGTCCTTCACTCCGCCGCGCGAAGGCGTCGGACGCGGCGGAACCGGCGCCGGCGCGACGATGGCGCGGCGCGGCGGCGCGGGGACGATGCGTTTCGTTTCGACGCCCGGCGAGGTTTCGGCGGCACGCGGCGGCGTTGGGCGCGGCGTGACCAGCCCTGCCGAGGGCGCATGCACCGGCGGTCCTTCGCCAGCGAGCCGGCGGCGCGCCTCTTCCTCGGATTTGCGCTTGAAATCCGCTTCGCGCGCGAGACGCGCCTCTTCTTCGTGCTTGCGGGCGTCGGCGGCGGCGCGCTCCTCCCGCTCGCGGGCCTCGCGCTCGGCTCTGGCCTTGGCCTCGACTTCGGCGCGGCGGCGGTCTTCCTCCTCGCGTCCGCGGGCGTCGACCAACGCGCGGGCGCGGGCTTCACGCTCGTCATCGGTGAGGGCGCGCAACACCACGCCCGCCGCGCTACGCTGCGGGCGCGGCTCGTGCCTGGGGGCCGGCGGCGGGGTGGGCGGCGCGGCGGCGGGCGTCGGCGCCGCGACGGGCGCCTGGGGCTTCGTCTCGACCTTTCCGCGCGCGTGCCGCTTGACCGTCTCGACCACGACCGTCTTGGTGCGGCCGTGGGAGAAGCGCTGGCTGACCATGCCGGTCTCCGACGGGCGCTGCTTGAGGTGCAGCGTTTTCGACGGAGTCACGGTCAAGGTTTTGTCGCCGCTGTTCTCGGTTTCGCTCATTCACTGTCCGATCTCGGGTCTGCGCGACCCATTCCCATCAAATTTTCTAACGCATCCGCGTTTTCGCTCGGCGCCGTCTGGCTTTCAGCGCCTTCGCGCGCCGACGAATCCGCTGTAGTCCCGCCCCGATAAAGGGTCAATCTCACGCACCGCGACAAAAAGGCCTCCGAAGGTCCACCCGTCGCGAGCGCAGCATGTATCACATTTGTGCGGCCCAACGCCAAATCCAATTGGCTCGACGTAAATATTGTGACGATTTTCGGAGCTGTCCCCGTCGCCGCCTCGCCGCGACGGGCGCACTGCCCGATCTTCCGCCGGCCGTCCTCGCCGCCGTTGATCGCTTCGATGAGCACGCGCGCCTCGCCTTTTTCCAGCGCGGTGGCGACCTTGCCAAAGCCCGTGATGACCAGCCCGGCCTTGTTGGCGAGCGCCAGCATCTGCAGGCAATCGGCTTCGAGCAGGGCGTCGACGTCCCCCGCCAGCGTCGCCGCCGCCTCGGCCTTCGCCTTGAGGCCGCGCGAAAACGCCTGTCTGCGCGCCGCCTCGGCGACCAGGTCGGCCCGGGCGGTCACCCAGACGCCGCGTCCGGGCAACCGCGACCTTATGTCCGGCGCCACGGCCCCGTCCGGCGCGCGCACGAAACGGATCATCCCCTCCGGCGCGTCTTGCCGGCGGGTGACGATGCAGGTGCGCTCATGGGACTGGGCTTCTCGCACGGGCTAGCGGTCTCCTTATTGCGACGCGTGTTCGGCGGCGTCCGGCGCTTCGGCCTCGGGAACCGCCGCCTCGATCCAGCCGACGCGCACGCGCGCCGCCATGATCATCGTCTCGGCTTCCTCGCGCGACAGATCGAGCCCGGTGAGGAAGCCGTCGTGCTTGGTCGTCTCGCCGTCCTTCTTTTCGCTCCAGCCGACGAGATCGTCGGGCACGCAGCCCGCGAAATCCTCTATCGTCTTCACGTCGTTCTCGCCGAGCCTGACGAGCATCTCCGAGGTGATCCCGTCGACCTCCTTCAACTCGTCGGCGACGCCAAGCTCCTTGCGACGAGCCTCGTTCTCCAGTTCGACGCGCTCGAGATAGGCTTTCGCGCGATTCTGGATTTCCAGCGCCGTATCCTCGTCGAACCCTTCGATCGACGCGAGTTCGGTCGGCTCGACGAAGGCCAAATCCTCCACCGAGCGAAACCCTTCCGACGCGAGCAGCCGTCCCACGACTTCGTCGACGTCGATCGCCTTCATGAATACGCGCGTGCGCTCGTCGAATTCCTTCTGGCGGCGCTCCGATTCCTCTGCCTCGGTCAAAATGTCGATGTCCCATCCGGTTAGTTGCGAGGCGAGCCGCACGTTCTGACCGCGCCGGCCGATGGCCAGCGACAGCTGATCGTCGGGCACGACGACCTCGATGCGGTTGGAGTCTTCGTCCAGCACCACCTTGACGACTTCGGCCGGCTGCAGCGCGTTGACGATGAAGGTGGCGGCGTCCGCCGACCAGGGAATGATGTCGATGCGCTCGCCCTGCAGTTCGCCTACAACCGCCTGCACGCGCGAGCCGCGCATGCCGACGCAGGCGCCGACCGGATCGATCGATGAATCGCGCGAGACCACGGCGATTTTCGCGCGCGAGCCGGGATCGCGCGCGACCGATTTAATCTCGATCACGCCGTCGTAGATTTCCGGCACTTCCTGCTTGAACAGCTTGGCCATGAATTGCGGATGCGTGCGCGAGAGAAAAATCTGCGGTCCGCGCTGTTCCCGGCGCACATCGTAGACATAGGCGCGCAAGCGGTCGCCCGGACGGAAGGTCTCGCGCGGGATCATTTCGTCGCGGCGAACAATGCCCTCGCCGCGTCCAAGGTCGATGATGACATTGCCATATTCGACCCGCTTGACGACCCCGTTGACGATTTCGCCGATGCGGTCCTTGAACTCTTCGTATTGGCGGTCGCGCTCGGCCTCGCGCACCTTCTGCACGATGATCTGCTTGGCCGATTGCGCGGCGATGCGGCCAAAATCGAACGGCGGCAGGGTCTCGGAAATCCAGTCGCCGGGCTGCGCCGCGGGATTGCGCTTGCGCGCCTCGGCCATCGAGATTTGCGTCGCGTCATTGTCCACGGCGTCGACGACCAGCATTAGGCGCGAAAAGCGCACCTCGCCGGTGCGCGGATTGATTTCGGCGCGCACCTCGGTCTCCTGGCCGTAACGCGAGCGCGCCGCCTTTTGCAGCGCGTCCTCCATCGAGGCGATGACGATCGAGCGATCGATCGATTTTTCGCGCGCGACGGCGTCGGCGATTTGCAAAATCTCCAGTCGATTGGCGCTGACGGCCATTGTTTCGTCTCCTTGCGGCGAACGGACGATTCCGCGCGCTGGCCTTAGCCGCGCGAAGAACCGGATTCGCTTCCCTTCTTCTTAAAATGGGTCTGCACGCCGGCCGGAACCAGCGGCTTGGGTTTTTGTCGCGCCTTCGACGCGAAACGGCCGGGTCCGCGGCGCGGAGGTTCGTCCGGCGACGCCTCGGCGTCTTGCTCCTCGTTCTCCGCGCCCGTCGTTTCGGCGGTCGCCTTGGCCGCGCGGAGCGAGGCGCGAATCAGCGCCTCGGTCAGCATCAGCTTGCCTTCGTCGAGATCGCGCAGCGACAGGCGCACGATCTTTTCCTCGTCGGCGCGCGCGTCATTGCGCTCCAGCGTCAGGATCGCGTCGCGGCCCTCGCCTTCGACGCCGCTTATCACGCCGCGAAAACGCTTGCGGCCGTCGCTGTGAGGCTGCGTCAGTTCGATCTTGGCCTCATGGCCGACCGCGCGCCGCCAGTCGGAAACCCGCACCAGCGGCCGGTCGATGCCCGGCGAAGAAATTTCCAGGCGATATTCGCCGGGGATGGGATCGGCGACGTCGAGTTCGGGCGAAAGCGCCTGGCTCGCGGCTTCGCAGTCGCCCACGGACATGCTCCCATCGGGGCGCTCGGCCATGATCTGCAAGGTCTGGCCATTTTGCGCCAACAGCCGGACGCGCACCAGTCGCAGCCCGAGTTGCTCAAGCACGGGAATGGCGATCGCGGCGACGCGCGCGGCGACGCCGGTCTCGGAAACGAGACGCGGCTCGTCGAGCGCGGCGTGAACGATGTCGGCGTTTTGCGTCAAGCCTTGCCTTTCTAGGCGCCTATTTGATCGGGTCCAAAAGAAAAAGAGCGGGTCCGGGCGTGGACCCACTCTCAATCGGCGATCATTCGAGAATGATCGTTATGAGATGGAATGAACGTCTCTATACACCCGCCGGCCGGCCCAGCGCAAGAGCGCGCGACGAACCCGAAGCCGGACGGACGCATCGGCGCCTTTTGCCGCCATCCGGGGAGAAGGCGCTGAAGCCGAGAAGTTTAGATCACCACGACCTGCGTGCCGATCTTCACCCGGTTGTAAAGGTCGATCGCGTCGATATCGCGCATGCGGATACAGCCCGAGGACACGCCCTGGCCGATCTTCTCCGGCTCATTGGTGCCGTGGATGCGATACATCGAATCCTTGCCGTTCTGATATAGGTAGAGCGCGCGCGAGCCGAGCGGATTGTCGGGGCCGCCGGGCAGGCCGCCGGCGTCGGCGGTCGGCTGCAAATGCGGCCAGCGCTCCAGCATGTCCTTGGGCGGCATCCAGCGCGGCCATTCCTGCATCTGGCCGACACTGGCGCGGCCGGTCCAGCCCATCGCGTCCTGTCCGGTGGCGACGCCGTAGCGAATCGCCTTGCCGCCGGGCTGAATGAAGTAGAGGAAGTGGTTGTGCGTATCGACGATGATCGATCCGACGGGCTCGCTGGTCTTGTAGTCAACCTGATAGCGCTCGAAGTCGTTGGGGATTTCCGCCTTGGGGGCAAGCGCCAGAAACTCGGCGTCACGTCCGCTGACCTTCGGGTCAGGCATGCGAACACCGTTGCAGCCGGCCAAGCAGACGGTCGCCAACGCCGCGGCGACAAATGTTCTCATCCGCATAAAAAAGCTCCTCTACGCCGCAAAAGATCATTAGACTTCTGGTTACCATAGTTTTGCCGGCTTTGGGGAGGCGCCGCGGGAATTTTGCCGTTGTGTGTCTTTGGCGCCACAGTGGCGCTTTTGTGGCGCGATTGAGTTCGAACGAAACGGCGCATGGCGCGAGCCTCCATGCGTTCGCCTGTAACCTGGGGCTGAAATTTTGCGCACGCTGATCGTCTCGCATCCAAGTTCGCTCGATCACGACATGGGTCCGGGCCACCCCGAGAGGCCGGATAGGCTGCGCGCCATCGAAGCGGCGCTGGGCTCCGAAAAATTCAAGCGCCTGGAGCACCTTATCGCGCCCTTCCCGCCGCGCGAGGCGCTATGCCGCGCGCATCCCGAGAGCTATCTCGACGCGCTGGAGCAGGCGTCGCCGAGGGAAGGTCTCGCCGCGCTCGACGCCGACACCGCGATGAACCCCAAAACGCTGGAAGCCGCCCAGTACGCCGCCGGCGGCGGCGTCGCGGCCGTCGACGCCGTGATGTCCGGCGGCGCGGACACCGCCTTTGTCGCGGTACGGCCGCCCGGCCATCACGCCGGCGTCGCCACGCCGATGGGCTTCTGCTTCTTGAACAATATCGCCATCGCCGCGCGTCACGCCCAGGCGACGCGGGGCGCCGAGCGCGTGGCCATCGTCGATTTCGACGTTCATCACGGCAATGGGACGCAAGAGATTTTCTGGGCCGACAAGAGCGTGCTGTTTTGCTCCACGCATCAGGCGCCCTTTTATCCCGGAACGGGCGGGCGCAACGAAACGGGCGAGTTCAACACGGTCGTCAACGCGCCGCTGTTTTCCGGCGCGAGCGGCGACGCGTTCCAGGAAGCCTTCGCCGATAGAATATTGCCGCGCGTAAACGACTTCGCGCCGGACTTAATATTGATCTCCGCTGGCTTCGACGGGCATCGCCGCGATCCGCTCGGCGGGCTGCTGCTCGACGAGCGGGATTTTTCAGAGGTGACGAAGCGGCTGCTCGACATCGCCGACCGGCGGTGCCATGGGCGAGTCGTTTCTTTCCTCGAAGGCGGCTACGATCTCGAAGCGCTGGCGGCCTCCGCCGCCGCTCACGTCGAAGCGCTGATGGGCGCTTGAAGGCGCGGAGCCGCAAAAAGCAAAATCCGCGAACCCATGGGGTGCGCGGATTAAAAAGCAGCGCCGCGATGGGCGAAAGGCTCAGCCCTGGCGAGCCTTGAAGCGCTTCTGCACCTTGTTGATGATGTAGACGCGGCCCTTGCGTCGCACCAGCTGGTTGGCGCGGTGACGGTTACGCAGGGATTTCAGGGAGTTGCGGACTTTCATCTCTAGTTCCTCGGCAAAATAAAATCGGCCGGGATGAACGCCCAGCGGCTCGTGAGGGCGGTCTATGCCCCAAATCGCCGCGCCGATCAAGGCAAAAGGTGGAGCGCAAAGCTCGCCGGGTCGCGCCGAGGCGTCGTCACCCGCCAGCCTTCTCGCGCGAAAACTTTTCCCAGCCGGCCGCGCGCAGTTGGCAGGCGGGGCAGACGCCGCAGCCATATCCCCAGTCGAAGCGCTTGCCGCGCTCGCCGAGATAGCAGGTGTGCGTCTCTTCCACGATCAGGCGCGTCAGGATTTCGCCGCCCAGCTCCTCGGCGAGGCGCCAGGTGGCGGCCTTATCGAGCCACATCAGCGGCGTGAGGATTGTGAACGCCCTGTCCATGCCCAGCGAAAGCGCCGTCTCGGTCGCGCGAATCGTCGCGTCGCGGCAATCGGGATAGCCGGAGTAATCGGTCTCGCACATGCCGCCGACGAGCGTGGCGATTCCGCGCCGGTAAGCCAGGGCGGCGGCGAAGGTCAGAAACAAAATATTGCGCCCGGGCACGAAGGTGTTGGGCAGGCCGGAGGCGCTAAAGGCGATCTCGGTCTCCCGGGTCAGCGCCGTCTGGGAGATTTCGCCCAGCGCGGGTATGGCCACGGTGTGATCATCGCCAAGCCGCGAACGCCACGCTGGCGACATTTCCGCCAGACGCGCGCGCAGAACCGCGCGCTGGCCGAGTTCGACGACGTGGCGCTGGCCGTAGTCGAAGCCGATTGTCTCGACGCGCGCGAAGCGCGCCAACGCGTAGGCGAGGCAGGTGGTCGAGTCCTGTCCGCCGGAGAACAGCACCAGCGCGGAATCGCCGGGAAGGTTGGACATGGAATGGCTCATGGCCTCGCCGGACTGGAGAGCTAAACGCCTTTCCTACGCCCGCGTGGCCGCGGACGCCAGACGCTAAGCCGAGGCGAAGCGCGGGGCGGGCTTGGCTTCGTCTTTCGTCGCTATTTTGGGCAGCGCGTTCATCACGCGCTGGGGCGGCAGCGCGACAATGGCGTCCGTGCCCTCGCGGACCTTGGATTTAAGCAAGAACTGTCCGCCGTGCAGCTCGATCAGCCCCTTGACGATCGGCAGCCCCAGGCCCGAGCCTTCGTCCGCGTTTTTTTGCGCCAGCGTGCCGCGGCCGAAGGCCGACATCACGACTTCTATCTCGCCTTCGGGAATGCCGGGACCGGTGTCCTTGATCGCGAGATACTGGCCGCCGGCGCTGGTCCAGCCGACCCTGATCGTGACCTGACCGCCCTGGGGCGTGAATTTGATCGCATTGGTGAGCAGGTTGAGCACGATCTGGCGCATGGCGCGCTCGTCCGCCCAGATGCGCGGCAAGTCGGGCTCCATCAACTCCACCACCTTGACGTCGCGCTTCTGCGCGCGAATGTCGAGCAGATGGCGACATTCCTGCGCGATTCCCGTCAGCGAAACGCTTTCTTCCTTCAACTCGTAGCGCCCCGCCTCCACACGCGACAAATCGAGAATCTCGTTGATCAACATCAGGAGATGCTGTCCGCTGGCGTGAATGTCGTTCGCGTAGTCCTTGTAGGTCGGATTGACATGCGGGCCGAACAACTCGCCCTTCAGCACCTCCGAAAAGCCCAGAATGGCGTTGAGCGGCGTGCGTAATTCGTGACTCATCGTGGCCAGAAAGCGCGATTTGGCGAGATTGGCCTCCTCCGAGCGCCGGCGCGCTTCGTCGGAGTTGGCCTTGGCCTGCTCCAGTTCGGTGATCAGTTCGCCTTTCTCCGCGCGATAAAACACACTCTCGCAGGAAAGCTGATGAAAGCGCTTGGCGAGAACGAAAAAGAACAGTTGCGCGGAGCCGACGACCGCCAGCAGAGCCGTGGAGGCATCCGAAAAATCGCGAAATCCGATCGCCAGCAACGTCGCCAGGGAGATCGGCAAGATCGTCGCGTAGACCGCCAACGGTATCGTCGCGGTGATCATGCAGTTGAAGGCGGCGGCCAGCAAAAGTATGACAATCATGAAGATCTTGGCGTTCGCGTCGGCGACCGGGCCAAGCAACGTCACGAGGCTCGCCCAGGCGAGTCCGTGAACAAATTCCGCCGCTATGAACCGAGTGCTCCATAATTTGACGGTGATGCGGTCGTCCTCGAGATCGCCGAGGTTTTTCGCGACGCCATAACATAGGATCAGGCTCGAGCAGGCCATCACCGCCCAGATCAGGACGACATTGGACTTGATCCAGTAGAAGGCGAGGAAAGACACCATCGCGATCAGATAGAAGCCGGAAATCGCCGAACTTTCGCGCGTGCCCGCATAGGCGCGCAGCAAAGCGAGATCGCTGCCGCGATGCCCCGTGTCCGAAGTGGTGAGGCGCTCTCTCGCGCGCTGAACCCTGGCGCCGCGCTTGCGGCGCGCGGTGGCGACCCTGGGATCGATCCCACGGCCGCGCTCGATCATCTCGGCTGTGACTTCACTCATGTCGGATACGCTTACAAACAGAGAACTGCTCGACCGAAGCCGGAGTTTCGAGCCTGACAAAGGCGGCGGAGCCTGGCGGCTTGACGCTCGGGGCGACAGAGGATCGAACGCGCCCACATTGCCGTGGAAACATTAATGCGCGCCTCACAAATCACGGTCCATTTTTGTTAATATTAAAGAAACGAGCGTTTTTCGCGGGTCCGACTCAAATTCCCGCGTCGATCACGTCATGCACCTGATCCATGGCGCTGGCCGGCTCCGCGGCGCCCGCCTCGCCGACGATGCGCGCCGGCACGCCGGCGACGATTTTATGCGGGGGCACATTGTCGAGCACGACCGATCCGGCCGCGATCAGCGCGCGGGCGCCGATCTCGATATTGCCGAGAATCTGCGCGCCCGCGCCGATCAGCACGCCATGCCGCACCTTGGGGTGGCGTTCGCCGGCGGCGGTGCCGCTGCCGCCGAGCGTCACGCCATGCAACATGGAGACGTCGTCCTCGACCACGGCGGTCGCGCCGATCACCACGCCGGTCGCGTGATCGAGAAAGAAGCCGCGGCCGATTCTCGCGGCGGGGTGAATGTCCGTTTGAAAAATCTGCGCGGACAGCGATTGCAGGCACAGCGCGAAGTCGCTGCGCCCGCTGCTCCATAGCGCATGCGCCAAACGATGGGTTTGGATCGCATGAAAGCCCTTGAAGTAGAGAACGGGCTCCAGCAGCCGATTGCAGGCGGGGTCGCGGTCGAGCACGGCGAGCAGATCGGCCCGAATCGCCGCGCCTATCTCCGGGGCGCGGGCCACATGTTCGGCGAAGGCCTGACGAATGACTGGATAAGGCGCTTCCGGGCGATCGAGCCGTTGCGCGAGACGGTGGCCGATAACGCTTTCCAAGCTGTCCTGGGCCAGCACCGCGCCATAGATTAGGCCGCCAAGATCGGGCTCGCGCCGCAGCGCCTCCTCGGCCTCGCCGCGCAGCCGGAGAAACATCGGATCCATTGCGGAGCTGGAGGCTGGTTTCGCGCGGGCCATTTGGTCCCTCGTCTCGCCGTTATCTCGCGCCCGAAAGGGACGTGGGACTCCGCGGCGGCGGGTGTCTCAATTAGGGGCGCGCCGCCAGAAATTCCAGCACGGCCTGTTTGTAAATCCGATCGCCGACGGCGCGGTTGTGGTCGCGCCCGGGAATGTCGACAATCCGCACATTCGGGATGAGCGGCGCGAGCGGATGCGGGTCGCCGGCCACATCGTCGCGCGTGCCGACGCAAACCAGGGTCGGAGCCGTGATTTTCGAAAGGGCGGCGGGATCGAGCCCTCTGCCGCAACCGCGCGCGCAGGCCGCGAGCGCCCGAAGATCGCTGCGGGTCGATTCGGCGAAGCCCCGAAATATCTTGAGGCCGGGGTCGTCGATGTCCTCGATCCGTTCGATCTCCATCGCCTCCGCCATCCCGGGCGCCATCGCGTCCCGTTCGATCAGACTGACGCCGACCCCTCCCAGCAGCAAGGATCGCGTGCGCTTGGGATTGGCCAGGGCGAAGTAAGTCGCGATGCGGGCGCCCATCGAATAGCCCATGATGTCCGCCCGCTCGATCGACAGATGGTCCATGAGGCGCGCCACGTCGCCCGCCATCGCGTCATAGCTGTAGGCGGCGGGATCATAAAGCTTTTCCGAACGGCCGTGCCCGCGGTTGTCGAACAGGACGACGCGCCGTCCGTCTTCCGTGAGCGTCTTGACCCATTGCGTGAAGAGCCAGTTCACCGCATGGGTGGAAGCAAATCCGTGTATGAGCACGATCGGCTCATGCCGATCCGCAGTCAGCGGCTCGAAATCCAGATACGATATTCCGACGCCATCCGAGAGAAAATCTTCCATTGCGATTCCTTGTTACAACTGGTGTATTTAACTTAGATTCTCGACTATGCAAGCGTGCGCCCGCCACAAAGTCGCGCCCGCCAAAAATTATTCAAATCGCCGCTTTGGCGAGCAAACGAACCCTACGGCGCCTCGAAAATTGTGCGGTTAAATTTATAGTTAGAGTATGTGTCGTTTCGCGCCAGGTTGCAAACGAGACGCTGGAGCTACCCTATGGACACGGTGCGCCGCCGACCGACTTGCGTATTTTTATTCGCGCTTATCCGCGCCGGCGGAGATCGAGCGTGACTTTGATTGTCATCTTGCTCGTCGCCGCGTTCTTGCTCGCGGCGAAGGTGGCGGTTTTCGCGCTCATCGATCGCGGCGCGCGAGACGCCATGTTGCTTTCCCTCGCGCGAAAGCAGCGCTGGATCGCGCCGCAAGTCATTGTCGTCGGCGACAGCTTGGCGGCCTGCTGTGCGTTCGCGAAGTTGTCGTGGCGGCCCTTGGGCGTGCTGACCTTGGCGAAGGGCGGCGCGACGCTCAAGGACATCGGCGCGCAGATCTCGCGGGCGCGGGGGATCGCGGCGCGATATATAATCATCGACGGCGGCCTCAACGATATTCTCTCTTACGATGCGCCGCCGGAGCAAATCGAGCATGATTTTCGCGCGTTGCTGCGTCGTCTGGACGATGGCGCGCAAGCGATATTCACCTTCATGCCCCATGTGGCCGACTCCGCCTACAGCGAGCGAATCGAGGCGGCCAATCGCCGGATGGCGGCGCTCTGCGCGGAGCGCGGCGTCGCCGTGCTCGATCTCAACCCGGAGGTCTCGACGGGCGGCGTCCGCAGACCAGAGATGACCAACGATGGACTGCATTTCTCGGCCCGCGCCAATGAGGCGTGGATCGTGGCCATACGGCGGATGATGGCGTGACGACAGCCTTCTAATCCGCGCGCGGATGCGCCAGACGATAGGCTTCGAACAGGCGGGTCTTGTCCACGGCGGTGTAAATCTGCGTCGTCGAGAGCGAGGCGTGGCCGAGCAATTCCTGAATCGTGCGCAGATCGCCGCCCCGCCCCAAAAGATGCGTCGCGAACGAGTGGCGCAACGCGTGCGGCGTCGCGCTGTCGGGCAGGCCGAGAGCGCCGCGCATACGCTGCACCGCGAGTTGCACGATGCGCGGCGACAGCGGTCCGCCGCGCGTTCCGACGAACAAGGGTCCGCCGGAAAGCTCGAATGGGCAAAGATCGAGATAGTTCTCGACGAGCCTGCGCACCGGCTCGATGACCGGCACGGTGCGGGTCTTGCCGCCCTTGCCCAGAATCGTCACGCGGTCGATCGCGCCGATGGGCGCGCGCGCGCGCTCGATCGACAGCGCCTCCGAGATGCGCAGTCCAACGCCATAAAGCAGCGCCAGCACGGCGGCGTCGCGCGCCAACACCCAGGGCTCGCGAGCCTCGCCGGCGCGCGACTCCTGATCGATCAGATCGCGGGCGTCGGCGATCGCTAGCGCCTTGGGCAGGCTACGCGGACGCTTGGGCGCGCGCACGGCGCCGAACAGATCGGTCTTGGCGAGACCTTTTTTTTCGAGAAAGCGGAGGAAGGAGCGCACGGCGGCGAGCGCGCGCAGCAGCGAGCGGCTCTCCAATCCTTCATTGCGCCGCTTGGCCAGGAAGGCGCGCAGATCCGCCGGCTCAAGCGCCCTCAGCGCGGCGAAGTCCGCCAAGGCGCCCTGGTGTTCGGCTAGGAAGCCCAAGAAAAACCGCAGATCGCGGCCATAGGCGTCAATAGTGTGGCGCGACGAGCGCCGTTCCCCGGCAAGGAAGCCAAGCCAGCGCGCCGCCTCCTCGCCGACTTCCGCGCTGGCGAGAAAGGCGGAGGCGGCGGGGAGTTTGACGGCTTTCGATTCGCTCATGGACCCCATGATTACGCCATAGCGTAAACAAAGGCACGCGCTCGCGCGGCCAGGCCGACGGAATTACGCGCCCGACTTGATCTCGGCGTTGGCGGTGATCAGCAATTCGTCCATGGTGCGGCGAATCTGGTGCTCGGACTGGTCGACGCCGGCGGCGGCGAAATCCTTGAGCACGCGGGCCACCACCAGATCGCTGGCGTTAGGGGCGGTCTCCGCGGCGACGAGTTCGTCGGCGTAGGCTTGCGCCTCCGCGTCGGTCTTGCCGAGCTTCTTGGCCGCCCAGAGGCCGAGCAATTTGTTGCGGCGCGCCTCGGCGCGGAAATGCAACTCCTCCTCGTGGACGAAACTTTTTTCAAACGATTCCTCGCGTTTGTCGAAGGTGCTCATAGTCCGTCCTCGGTTATTCAGGTCACCGCCCGGCGCGGCTTCTCGCCGGCGTCGCGTCATCCGAGCGGATATACGTTGATCCGCCGCAAAATCCAATGGCGAAGGTTGGGCGCCGCGCTCCTGAAATAAGAAACCCGGCCGCGAGGGCCGGGTTTCACAGTTAGACGCGCCTTTCGCGATCAGTATTTGGCGACGATCGGAGCCGGCGCGAAGGGGTTGAAGTGCCAGTTCAGGCCAGCGCGGACCGTATGGAAGCGGGTCGGCGAGTTGTAGGTCGCGCCATACACCGGATTGCCGCCGACGCTCACGCCTGAAACGCTCGTATTGCCGAGATCGACATAGAGATATTCGACCTTGACCGACCAGGCCGGGAAACCCGTCGGGCTCCACTCGATGCCGCCACCGGCGGTCCAACCCGTCGAGGTGCTGTCATATTGGGCGGTCGCGATGCTGGAAGGGCCGCCAGTCGCGCTAACGTAACTGTATATGTCCGAGAAGCCGACGCCGTGGTTAACGCCGCCATAAGCGAAGCCGCCGGTGCCATACAGCAGGAGGTTGGGTATGAACGGCGCGACGCCGATGCGGGCGCGAACCGTGCCATACCAATCGACGCTCTTGGTCGAGGTCGCGGACTGGATGTGCGTGCCGAAGGCGTCTTGCACGACGGCGGAGGAGTTCACGGTGTTATGCACGTCCGAGGCCTGAATGTCGGTCTCGATGCCGAAAACCAGCCACGGCGAGAACTGCCAGTTGTAGCCAACCTGGCCGCCGCCCAGGACGCCATTCAGATTGGATGCGCCGCCCAAGGCGGATCCGCCCGGGAACGCCACGGGCGGCACGTCGAAATTACCTGGCACGGTGCCGGGACTGATATAGCCGATCCCGCCATATTCCTGGCCGCCAGCACCGAAGCCGTAGCCGATGTTGATACCGCCGTAGAGGCCGTTCCAGCTGAAGGAAGGCGGCGGCGGGACGTAAACCGGGGCTTCCTTGCGGTAGGGGAGATCGGCGGCGAAGGCCGATCCGGCGACAAGCGCCAGAGCGACGCTGGCGGCGGCGGTGAACTTGTTCATTTTATTTCGCCCCATATAAATTTGCGATTGGTGGATTCGGAAAGCGAAGAAGCGTTCGCGGGCCGGAGCCACATTGCCTGGCGGCAAGTCAAAATGACCGCGCCGATGATTTAAATTTACGCTGGCGCCTTCGGGACGGTCAATTCAAACCAAGCGTTTTGCGTCGCCGCCGGTTCGATTGTTGGGAGGCGTGACAAATAGGTCACAGCCGCGCGATTATTGACCTATATCAATTCATTGAAATTACAGGCGCTTCTCACGATTTACCGCGATCGTCGCGCAACTTGCGCCAATAATCGAGACGCTTGCCGAGCTCGCGTTCGAAGCCGCGTTCGACCGGCGCATAGAGTTTTTGACGCCCGAGCGATTCGGGCCAGTAGTTCTGGCCGGAAAAGCCGTCGGGCGAATCGTGGTCATATTCGTAGCCTTCGCCGTAGCCCTCGCTTTGCATCAGCTTGGTCGGCGCGTTGAGAATGATTTTCGGCGGCGTCAGCGAGCCATGCTCTCGAGCCAGCCGGCGCGCCGCTTTATACGCGACATAGGCGGCGTTGGATTTTGGCGCGCTCGCCACATAGATAACGGCCTGCGCGAGCGCCAGTTCGCCTTCCGGGCTGCCGAGAAAGTCGTAGGCGTCCTTGGCGGCGTTGGCGACGACGAGCGCCTGCGGATCGGCGAGCCCCACATCCTCGACCGCCATCCGCACGATTCGCCGCGCCAGGAACAGCGGGTCTTCTCCAGCGTCCAGCATCCGCGCCAGATAATAAAGCGCCGCGTCGGGGTCGGAGCCGCGCACGCATTTGTGGAGCGCGCTGATAAGGTTGTAGTGACCTTCCCGCGCCTTGTCGTAGATCGGCGCGCGCCGCTGAACCACTTCGATGAGCTTATGGCGGTCGAAGATTTCCCCCTCCGCCGCCGCGCGCCAGATTTCCTCGGCGAGCGTCAGGGCCGCGCGGCCGTCGCCGTCGGCCATGCCAATCAGGGCGAGGCGCGCATCCTCCTCGAGCGGCAAAGTTTTGCCTTCCACTTCCTCGGCGCGCGCGAGCAGCTTTTCTATCGCCGGTTCGTCGAGCGCGCGGAAGACCATCACCCGCGCGCGCGACAGCAGCGCCGCGTTCAGTTCGAACGAGGGGTTTTCGGTGGTGGCGCCGATCAGCGTCACCGATCCGTCTTCGACCACGGGCAGGAAACTGTCCTGCTGCGAGCGGTTAAAGCGGTGGATCTCGTCGACGAACAGCAATGTGCCCTGGCCCGCCGCGCGGCGGGCCCGCGCCGCCTCGAAAACCTTTTTGAGCTCCGCGACGCCGGTGAAGATCGCTGAAATCTGGACGAAAGTGAATGTGGTCTCTTGCGCCAGGAGACGCGCCACCGTGGTCTTGCCCGAGCCGGGCGGCCCCCAGAAAATCAGCGATCCGATCGCCTTCGCGCGCAGCATTCGGGTGAGCGCGCCGTCTGGTCCGAGCAAATGGTCCTGGCCAGCGACTTCGCTCAGACGCCGCGGACGCAACCTGTCCGCGAGTGGGCGGGGCGCGTCTTTCTCCAGGCCGGCGGCGCGAAACAGATCGCTCACTTTCGCCCCCGCGACAAATTTCTCTGGGAAAATAATCGCATGCGCTTGCGCGCCTCCGCAGCGCGCACCCATTCCGCGCCGAGCGGAAGCAAAAAAGTTAGGCGCGCGTTTACCATTCGAGGGCCGTTATTAACCAAAAATTAACTCCCTTACAACTATTACGATACTGTGAACGCCGATGCGGAATTTTCAGTCTGATGGAATTTTGTCGGCTCTCCAAAGTGCGTTCAGCGTGGAGTTCGGCGCGGCGTCAACACCAAACCTCCAACACGGATCTACGAACATGCGCACAATCGCATTCGTCACGCAAAAGGGCGGAGCCGGCAAAAGCACACTCGCAAGCAACATTTCCGTCGCCGCGAAACACGCCGGCGAACGGGTATTCGTCATCGATCTCGATCCGCTGCAATCTCTCGTCAAATGGTCGAAATTGCGGGGCCAGAGCGAGATCGCGGTTGAACATATTCCCGCGTCGAAGCTCGTGAAGGCGCTCGAAGCCCTGGAAAAGAAGGGCGTCACGCTGGTGGTGATCGACGCCCCGGGCGAGGATAGCGAAAATCTCGCGGCGGCCATCCGCGCCGCGGATCTTTGCGTCATTCCGGCGCGGCCGAATGTTTTCGATCTATGGGCGAGCGAAGTCACCCGCGCGAAAGTCAAGGAAGCCGGCAAGGAATATATTTTCTTGCTCAATCAAATTCCGCCGGCCCAGCAGAGCGCCCGCGTCGAACAGGGCGCCAAGGCGCTGCAGGCGATGGGCGGATTGCTCGCCCCCATGGTTTCCGCGCGAGTCGATTATCAGGAAGCCGCCCGGCACGGGCTTGGCGTCGCGGAACTGCATCCGAGCAGCGTCGCCGCGCAAGAAATGCGCGAATTGTGGGCCAGCGTGAAGCGTCGCCTCAAGAAGGGCGCGACGGCCGCGAAGGCCGAGGCGAAACAGGTCGCGAAAGCCGACGCCAAGGCCCCGACGAAAGGCGCCGCGAATGCCGAGCCCAAGGCCCCGGCGAAGGCCCCGGCCAAGGTCGCCGCGAGCGTCGAACCCAAGGTCGCCGCGAGCTTCGAGCCCAAGGCCGCGGTGACCGCCGAACCCAAGGCCGCCGAACCGAAAGCCGCGGCCGATTCGACCGAGCCGAAGCCCGCTCTCGCCCTGGCGGCTAAACCGGCGCATAAGCCCTCGCAGAAACCGGCGCGCAAAGCCGCTTAACCCGGCGGGTTGGTCGGGCGAAGGGCTGGTCCGGCGAAAATGACGAGCGAAGCGGCGTCGCGGCCGTTTCCTCGTCCTATTTTTCTCGGGGACGCCGATCGCTTTGATATCCGCGCTTTCGCGCCAATGTCACGCGGCGCTTCCAAACGCCGGCGCAACCCTCTAAACAAGCCAGCATGATCTGGCTCATCTTCGTCTTTCTCACCGGCGCCGCCGTGCTGGCCGTGCTCGCGCCGCTCGCCGCCAAAAGCGCCTCCGCGAGCGACGCGTCGACCGACAAGGCGTTTTTTGGCGAGCAACTGGCGGAAATCGAGCGCGAGCGCGCCGAGGGCCTGCTCGATCCGGCCGACGCCGAGGGCGCGCGGGTGGAAGCGGCTCGCCGGCTGCTGCGCGCCAGCGAAACCGACGGCGCGACGGCCCAGCCTTCCAACCGCAAGACGCGAGTCGTCGCGGCGCTCGCGACGCTGCTGCTCGTGCCGGCGCTCGCCATTCCGCTGTACCTTTCCGTCGGCGCCGCCGGCCTGCCGGATGTGCCGCTCGCCGCGCGGCTCGCGGCGACGCCGCCTCACGCGGACCTCTCCGCCGCCGTCGCCCAAATCGAGGCGCATCTCGTCGAGCGTCCCGACGACGGGCGCGGCTTCGAAGTGGTGGCTCCTTTTTATCTGCGCAATGGCCGCTACGACGACGCCATACACGCCTATGTCGAGGCGCTGCGCCTGCTCGGGGCGACCCCGACCCGTTATGCCGCCCTGGGCGAAGCCTATGTGATGGCGGCTCAAGGGGAAGTAACGCCGGACGCTCGCCGCGTTTTCGACGCCGCGCTGGCGTTGGACGCGACGCATCCGATGTCACGGTATTATCTGGCGCTGGCCGCCGCGCAGGACGGCGATACGGCCAAGGCGGACGAATTGTGGTCGAAACTGCTCGCCGACGCGCCCGCCGACGCCGGCTACCGCGAGCTCGTGCGCGCGCAGATCGAAAAGCTGAGAGGCGAGGCCAGTCAAAGCGCGCCATCCGGCGAAGCGGGCAAGTCGAGCGGCGAAGGTCCTGCCAGCGAACAAGGCAAGGCCGTCGCGGCGATGCCCATGGCCGATCAGCAGGCCTTCATCCGCTCCATGGTGGAGCGCTTGGCCGGCCGCCTCGCGCAAAATGGCGATGATGTCGAGGGTTGGCTCAAATTGCTTCGCGCCTATAGCGCGCTGTCGGAGCCGGAAAAGGCCAAAGCCGCGCTCAAGGACGCAAGCAAGGCGCTCGCGGGCAAACCCGCCGACTTGGCGCGCGTCGAGGCGCTGGCGGCCGAACTGAATATCGAGAGGTAGCGGGAGCATGACGCGCAAGGGGAAGCGGTTGACGCTGATTTTCGGCGCGCTGGCGGTTCTGGGCTTGGCGGCGGGCCTGATTATGTTCGCGCTGCGTGACAATATCGTCTTTTTCTACACGCCGACGCAGCTCGCCGAAAAACACCCGGCGCCCGGCGCGCGTCTGCGAATTGGCGGACTGGTGAAACAGGGTTCGCTGGTCAAGGGCGAGGGCCGCGACGTGAGCTTCGTCATCACGGACAATGAGAATGAACTCGCGACCACATACACCGGCCTGCTGCCCGACCTCTTCCGCGAAGGCCAGGGCGTCGTCGCCGATGGCGTGCTCGCGAGCGACGGCAAATTTCGCGCCGACAGCGTGCTAGCCAAGCACGACGAGCGCTACATGCCGCGCGATGTCGCGGAGGCGCTGAAGAAACAGGGTGTATGGCAGGGCGAGAAGAAATGAGGCGCATATGATCGTCGAAACCGGCCATTTCGCTCTAATTCTGGCGTTCGCGCTGGCGCTGGCGCAAGCCGTCATCCCCTTCGCCGGAGCGAGGCTCGGCGATGGCGCGCTGATGCGGGTCGCGCGCCCGACGGCGCTCATGCAATTTCTTCTGGTCGCGTTCGCCTATGGGGCGCTGACCTATGCGCATGTCGTCTCGGATTTCTCGCTCGTCAACGTCATCGAGAACTCCCATTCGAGCAAGCCGCTGATTTATAAAATCTCCGGCGTCTGGGGCAATCACGAAGGCTCGATGCTGCTGTGGGTGCTGGTGCTGTCGCTTTGCGGCGCGCTGATCGCGCTGTTCTCGTCGGCCATGCCGGCCAAGCTGCGCGCCGACACGCTCAGCGTGCAGGGACTTCTCGGCGCGGCGTTTCTTTTGTTCATTCTGCTCACGTCAAATCCGTTCGCGCGCGTGTCGCCCGCGCCCTGGCAGGGCCGCGACCTCAATCCGATCCTGCAAGACCCAGGCCTCGCGATCCATCCGCCGCTGCTTTATCTTGGCTATGTCGGCTTCTCCATCGTGTTCTCCTTCGCCGCGGCCGCGCTGATCGGCGGGCGCATCGACGCCGCCTGGGCGCGCTTTGCTCGGCCGTGGACGCTGTTCGCCTGGATCAGCCTGACGCTCGGCATCGCCATGGGCTCCTACTGGGCCTATTACACGCTGGGCTGGGGCGGTTTCTGGTTCTGGGATCCGGTCGAAAACGCGTCGCTGATGCCCTGGATCGCCGGCACGGCGCTGCTGCACAGCGCGGCGGTGATGGAGAAGCGCGAGGCGCTGAAGGTCTGGACGATCTTCCTGTCGATCCTCGCTTTTTCGCTCTCGCTGCTTGGCACGTTTCTGGTGCGTTCGGGCGTGCTCACCTCGGTTCACGCCTTCGCCAGCGACCCCGAGCGCGGCGTGTTCATTCTGGCGATCCTGGTGTTCTTCATCGGCGGCGCGCTGGCGCTGTTCGCGCTGCGGGCCGGCGCCTTGCCGGTCGGTGGGCTGTTCGCGCCGATCTCGCGCGAGGGCGCGCTGGTGTTGAACAATCTTCTGCTCACCACCTGCTGCGCCACGGTCGTCATCGGCACGCTCTATCCGCTGGCGCTGGAGGCGATCACGGGTGAAAAAATTTCGGTCGGCGCGCCTTTCTTCAATACGGTGCTGATCCCGATCGCGCTGCCGCTGGCCCTGCTGATGCCGATCGGCCAGATGCTGGCCTGGAAGCGCGGCGACCTTTCCGCGGCCCTCGCGCGACTGCGCGTGGCTTTCGTCATCGGCGTGGCGGCGCTGGCGGCCTTCGGCGCACTGCAGGGCGCGCCCTATCTTTCGGTCGCGGCCGCCGCCGTCGCGGTCTATCTCGTCGTCGGCTCGTTGAGCGATCTCGCGCTGCGCGCGAACGCACGCGCCGCCGGTCCGCGCGCCGCGCTGGCGCGTCTCCTTGGGCTGCCGTTGTCGGTGTTTGGAACCGCCTTCGCCCACGCCGGCATGGGACTGACGCTGCTTGGCCTCGCCGCTACCGGCTGGGGCGTCGAAAACATCACGACGATGCGCGTCGGCGATTATGCCGATGTCGGCCCCTATAAAATCGTCCTCGAAGAAATGGCCGCGCGGCCGGGTCCGAACTATTCCGAATCGTACGCTGTCATGGCGGTGCGCTCCAACGGCCAGACCGTCGCGCGGATCGAGCCGGCCAAGCGCTTTTATCCCGCCCGCAAGACCGCGCGCACCGAGGCGGGCATCGTGACGCTGGGGCTCGGCCAGGTCTATGCGGCGCTGGGCGAGGGACACGATGACGGAAGCATCGACGCGCGAATTTATTACAAGCCGCTGGTGACGCTTATCTGGATCGGCGCCTTGGTCATGGCGCTCGGCGGGGCCTTCTCGCTCGCCGACCGTCGACTGCGCATCGGCGTCGCGCGCCGCGCGGCGGCCCCTGCCCTGCCCCAGGCCGCCGAATGAAGCGCGCGCTCAAAATTCTCGCGCTCGCGGCGGCGCTGCTGGCGCCTTTGGGCGCCCAAGCGGTCGAGCCCGGCGAAAAGCTCGCCGATCCCGCGCAAGAGGCGCGGGCCCGCGCCATCGCCACCGAATTGCGCTGCCTCGTTTGCCAAAACCAGTCGATCGATGATTCCGACGCGCCGCTGGCCAAGGATCTTCGAATGTTGCTGCGTGAGCAAATAAGGAAGGGCGCGAGCGACAAGGAGGCGCGCGACTACATCGTCGCGCGCTACGGCGATTTCGTGCTGCTGCGCCCGCCGTTCAAACCCGAAACCCTGCTGCTATGGGGCGCGCCGCTGATCGCGCTCGCCGGCGGCGCCCTCGCGCTGTGGGCCGCCTACCGCCGCCGGAGGGTCGCCGCGGCGCCGGCGGCGTTGAGCGAGGCGGAGCGGGCGAAGCTGCGGGCGTTGGGGGTTGAGGGGCCGGACGAGGGGTGAGGTTTCGCGTGGAACGATCCTGCGTTTCCCCTGTTGAACTATCCGGCTTTGTGCTAGGAAAAGCCATGCCGATCACGCTCACGCCCGAACAAGAGGCTTGGCTGCGAGCCCATGTCGCGGCCGGCGATTTCGCCTCGGTCGCGGACGCCGCGCGCCAACTCATCGACGAGCGCATCGCCGAGCGCGCGGCTGAAGACGATGAGGATTTGGCGTGGGCGAAACCCTTGGTGGACGAGGCACGCGACGCCGTGGCGCGTGGCGAGTTCGTCTCCCTCAATGAACACAAGGCGCATATCGAGGCGCTTCTCGAGTCTCTCAAGGCGTAATGTCGCGTCTCATTGTCTCCCTGAAGGCCCGGGCCGACACGAGCGATATTATCAAGGATCTGGCGAACAAAGCCGGTTACGGCGTCGCCGCCGCTTACGCCGCGTTTTTCGTAAGGGTCAATGAACGATTGGCGGAGTTTCCCGACAGTGGCGCGCGGCGCCCCGTCCTTGGGCCGCGCGCGCACATTTGTGTCGTTTCGCCGTACGTCGTCATTTACGAACACATGGAAGCCGACGACACTGTTGTGGTTTTGCGCATCGTTCACGGACATCGCAAAATCGGACGAAAATTTTTGAGGGAATCGCGAGCGGACCGCAGCCGCCGCCATGCGCTGGACCGTCCACCGCCGCCGCGAATTATTCTCGAACGGCGTCGATTGATTCGATTATGTCCGCGAGTCCGGGGATGAGAGAATTCGCTTCGTCCCGTTTCATGGATTCGCTTTTAGCATGGAAGGAACCTCCGTTTCCGCAGTGCGGCACGGCGGCCCGCCAACGCAGCCGGGCGTTCGGGCTCCCCGCGATTCGATTTAATCCAAATCATGTATAAGACCCACGCCTTCCGCCCCCAACGCTGGTCCCGCCATGTCCGATCCAATTGACTTCCTCCCCGGTTTCGCCTCGCACTGGATCGACACCGACGCCGGCCGGATTTTCGCGCGCTCGCATGGCGCGGGGCCGCCGGTGCTGCTGTTGCACGGCTTTGGCGAGACCAACATCGCCTGGCGCAAAATCGCGCCGGCGCTGGCGCGGCGCTTCACCGTCGTCGCGATGGATTTGCGCGGCTATGGCTGGTCGGCGGCGTCGGATAGCAAGAACGGCGAGGCCTATACAAAACGCCAGATGGCCGCCGACGCCGTGAAAGTGATGGAAAATCTTGGGCACATTCAATTCGCGCTGGTCGGCCATGATCGCGGCGCGCGCGTCGGGTTGCGCCTCGCGCTCGATCACCCGGGGCGGCTGGCCAAGCTCGCCCTGCTCGACATCGCGCCGCTGGAGGAAGGCATTGGCGACGCCAATCTGCAACGGGTCGGCCGCGCGAAGTTCCTGAGCTTCGAGGCGCCGCGCCCCGAAAACCTGATTGCGCTCGACGCGATCGGCTTTCTAAACGACGCGCTGCAAAGCGGGACCAAATCGAAGAAGTTGGACATTTTCGGCGCGGCGGCGCTCGCGGCCTATGCCCAAGCCTTCAACGATCCGACGCGCATCCACGCCTTTTGCGAGGATTTTCGGGCGGGCGACGGCGCCGACAAGGAGCAGCTCTTGGCCGACAAGGCCAGCGGCAAAAAGATCATTGTCCCGACGTTGGTTCTCTGGAGCGCCGCTCATTTTCCGCAGACGCCATCGCTGCTGGAAATCTGGCGCGACTGGGCGGACGATGTGCGTGGAGAGGCGATCGACAGCGGCCATTATCTCGCCGAGGAAGCGCCGGAAGCGGTGCTGAAGGCGCTGGACGCGTTTTTGTAAAGGAGCCGCGCATGAGCTTCGAGGCCATCCGCATCGACAAGGATGACGCCGGCTATCGCGCCGGCTATGCCGTGATGGACGACGCCGATCTGATGCCGGGCGACGTCGACATCGACGTCACCCATTCGACCATCAATTACAAGGACGGGCTGGCGATCACCGGCAAGGGGCCGATCGTGCGCCGGTTCCCGATGATTCCCGGCGTCGATTTCGCCGGCACGGTCACGCGCTCGACGCACGGGGATTTCGCGCCGGGCGATCTTGTCGTCGCCGGCGGCTGCGGCCTTGGCGAGGCCCATTTCGGCGGGTTCGCGCAAAAAGCGCGGGTGAGCGGCGACTGGCTTGTCCCACTGCCGACGGGCCTGTCGCCCGAAGAGGCGATGGCCATCGGCACGGCGGGCCTCACGGCCATGCTCTGCGTGCTCGCGCTAGAGCGCTTTGGAATGACGCCGGATAGCGGGACGATGGTGGTGACCGGCGCCTCGGGCGGCGTCGGTTCGGTCGCGGTGGCGCTGCTGGCGCGGCTCGGCTGGCGCGTCGCCGCTGTCACCGGCCGACCGGAGGAGGCGGATTACCTCGAAAGCCTAGGCGCCCGCGAGGTCATCGACCGCGCGGAGCTGGCCGAGCCGGGAAAGCCATTGCAGAGCCAGCGCTTCGCGGCGGGCGTCGATACGGTGGGATCCGTGACGCTGGCCAATGTGCTGGCGCGAACGCAATTCGACGGGGCCGTCGTCGCCTGCGGCAATGCGCGCGGAATGGATCTGCCGGCCAACGTCGCGCCCTTCATCCTGCGCGGCGTGACGCTGCTCGGCGTCGAGGCCGTGCGGCCGCGTCTCGCTTTGCGGCGCGAGGCGTGGGCCAGACTCGCGCGCGATCTCGACAAGGAGGCGTTGAGCCGAATGAGCGAAACCATTCGGTTTAGCGAGGCGCTGGAGCGCGCGAAAAAAATCGTCGAAGGTCGGGTGCGAGGCCGGATCGTCGTGGCGATTGGGTGAGGCCGCGGCGGATTTTGCGCCGCGGCGAGAAGCGGCTATTAACGCGTCAAGCTTCACCATACCCGCAAGGCGAGACGGCGTGACACAAATTCGCGAAGGCGATGACAAGTTTTATGGCGCGGCGGCAACGATGTTTCTGCTCTCCGCTTTCGCGCTCGCTTTTCCCTTTCTGTCCGGCGACTACACCATCCCCTGGGACGCCAAGGCGCATTTCCAGCCGCAATTCGTGTTTCTCGCTCACGCGCTGCACTCGGGCCAATCGCCTTTTTGGACGCCCAATGTCTTCGCCGGCATGCCGCAGATCGCCGATCCGCAGTCGCTGATTTTTTCGCCGTTTTTTCTTCTCGCCGCCTGGGCTTCGCCCGAGCCGTCGTTCCGGCTGGAGGACGGGGTCGTCTTCGCCATGCTGGCGACGGGCGGCCTCGCGTTGATGCTGTATTTCCGCGATCGCGGCTGGCATCCGGCGGGCGCTCTGCTCGCGGCGCTGGCATTCGCCTTCGGCGGCTCGGCGAGTTGGCGCATCCAGCACACCGGGCAGGTCATGAGCCTGGCCTGGCTCCCGATGACGCTGTGGCTGCTGGCGCGCGCGCTCGACCGGCGCTCGATGGCCCATGGAGCCGCCGCCGGCGCGGTCGCCGCCTTTCTGGTGCTCGGCCGCGATCAGGTCGCGTTTTTATCGGTGTTGCTGCTCGCGGCCTATGCGCTGTTTCGCGTCATGACCGACGGGGAGGACATGCTGAGCGCGGTAAAGCCTCTGCTCTCGGGCGCGCTGACGGGCGCGGCGATCATCGCGCTGCCGCTCGCCTGGACGCTGGATCTCGCCGCCAGTTCCAACCGGCCGATGATCGATCTCGACAGCGCTTACATAGGCTCGCTGCCGCCCGCTTCGTTCCTGACGCTGATCTGCGCCAATCTTTTCGGCACGGACGGACCGCTAAAGGATTTTTGGGGCCCGCCGTCGCAGGTTTTCGGCACGGATAAAATCTATCTCGCCCGCAATATGACTGCGGTCTACATGGGCGCCTTGCCGATGCTGGCCCTGCTGGCGGCGTCGGGCAAACGCTTCTTCGAGGAGAAGGAAATCCGATTTTTCGCCGGCGCCGCCGCGCTGCTGACGATTTACGCCCTGGGGCGTTACACGCCGGGTTTCGCGTTGCTGTTCCACATTCCCGGTGTCGATCTATGGCGCCGGCCGGCGGACGCGACCTTCCCGCTTTGCGCGGTGCTGGCGATTCTTGGCGGCTACGCCCTGCATCTATTGCTGCGCGGCGAGGCGCGCCCCAATTTATGGGCGCTCGCCGGCGCGGCGGCGGCGCTGCTGGCGCTTTGCGCCGGCGTCGCCTTCGCCAAGGACCGGCTTACGCAGGCCAGCGCGCCGCTGCTCATCGGCGCCGGCTTTTGGGCGCTGGCTTTCGCGGTGGTCGCCTTCGCTCCGCGTCTCGCGCAAAAGAATTCGCTCGCGGCGCTGGCGTTGGTCGGCGCGGTCGCGACGCTCGATCTCGCCATCGGCAACGAACCCAACGAATCAACGGCGCTGCCGCCGGAAAAATTCGACGTGCTGCGCGCCGACACCAAGAACGACACCATCGCGCTGCTGCGCGAGAAACTCGCCCATCCCGCGCCGGATCAGCGCGACCGGATCGAACTCGCGGCGATAGATTTTCACTGGCCCAACGCCAGCCTAGTGCATGGCTTCGACCACGATCTCGGTTACAATCCAATCCGCCTGAAACTGTTCGAGGACGCGACCGGCGCCGGCGACCATCTGGCGCTGCCGGAGCAACGGGAATTCTCCAAGCTTTACCCGTCCTACCGCTCGCCGATGTCGGATTTGCTGGGCTTGCGCTACATCGCGACCGGCGTGCCGATCGAACAGATCGACAAGAATATCAAGCCGGGCGACGTGAATTTCATCGCGCGCACGAAGGACGCCTATGTCTATGAATATCCCAATGCGCTGCCGCGCGTGCTACTGCCAGTCTGCGCGTTGCGCGCCGATTTCGCGAAGATGATCATCGAGGGCGGGTGGCCGGAAGTCGATTTTCGCGAGGCCGTGCTGCTCGAGGAATCGCCGATCTGCCACAGGCAAACGGCCGACCAAAAGCCGGCGACCGCGCGCATCGTGTCTTACGAGAACACCGAGGTGGTGATCGAGGCCGAGGCGCCCCGCGGCGGCGGCTGGGTTGTGCTGAACGATGTCTGGCATCCCTATTGGTTCGCGCGGGTGGACGGCGCTCCGGTCCGGGTGTCGCGCGCCAACGTGCTGTTCCGCGCGGTGGCGGTGCCCGAGGGCCGGCACGAAGTGGTGTTCCGCTTCGAGCCGCTCAAGGGGCTGTGGCGGCAAATGACGCGAGGAAGCGGCGAGGCTTCGTGACGAGCGGAGGTGTCCACGAGTCTACTGGCCTCGTCCTGGCGAAACTGGGATAGAAGATTCGCGCCCGGCCCCGATATATACTTGATGCAAGATTATTTTTTATTTTTAACTTAAGTATTTTTCGAATATTGAGACTGGATGCATTGGAACATATCTATGTTTTTCATATATTTATGGGAGCGCCAACGTCGCCTGGCAAATTCGCGCGATTGTTTGTCGCGAAAGTGTCGCATTCATTACCCAGAGTATGCAATAATCCCTCGGCCACTGATTTCCCGGGGGCTTTAGCCATGCGGCAGGAGCGACAAATGAGTAAGTCGAAAATCGACGGGCACGAGGACGAACACGAGGACGCCCATGCTGTCGTCGAGGCCGAGCACGACAACGATGAGTTGAGCGAGGAAGAGAGCAATATTATCGCGACCGTCGCCACGGTCGGCGTGGTTGGCGTTGGCGTCGCGCTATTCGAGGCAGCCCTGTTGCCGGGTCTCGTGCTCGGCGTCGCCGCGGTGGCGGCTCCTAAATTCGCGCCCAGGCTCGGTTCGGCGTTGGGTCCGATATTCAAGTCGACGGTGCGCGGCGTCTATAGATTCGGTCAGAAGACCAAGGAATTCGTCGCCGAAACCAATGAACACGTTCAGGACATCGTGGCCGAGGTCGACGCCGAAACGAAGGGCAAACCCGCTCCGGCCAAGGACACGGCGCCGGCAGCCTGACGATCATGCAGAACGTCTCGACGGAAAACTCCGCCCCATCCGAGGATGCGCCGCCGCTGGCGGCGCGCCACGACGACATTCAAAATGAATCCCAAGCGGCGAAGCGAGCCGCGGACGAAGCGTCCGCGCCCGTAGCGCCAAAGAGCCACAAAAAGAAAAAGAAAATCAAACATGTTCTGCGGATGGAGCACCAGACGCTAGGCCGCGTCCGAATGAAATTCAGTTCGGCGAAGGGAAATCCAGAGCTGCTGGACGAAATCGGCAAAAAGTTCGCCGGCATCGTGGCAGTGGAGAGCTGCGAGGTCAACCCGATCACCGGCAGCGTCGTCCTCCAATACGACAAGCGGCGGCACGACGATTTCCACGATCATCTGAGCCGCCATTGCGAGGAGCACCATGGCGGCGCGACGCCGCGTCCGCCGGGCACGCAACTCGACGAAATCACCAGGAATATCGAGGACGAGGCCGAATTTCTCGCCGAGCACTCCCATGCGGCCAAAAGCGTCGTGCACATTTGCAAATATGTCGATCGTCACGTCAAACTGGCGACGGGCAACACGATTGATCTCAAGATCGGCCTGGCCGGCGGCATCGTCGCGCTGTCGCTGCTCGAAATGGGCGCCTTCGCCGCGACGCCGGTCTGGCTCACCCTCGGCGTGTTCTCGCTCAATCATTTCGTCGAGCTGCAACAGCATCATGTTCTCGCGGAAAAATTAAACGCGGGCGCTCGCAAGGGCGCCAAATCCACGCCAAGCGCTTAAGCGACGGGACCGCTCAATGCAGTTCGCGATCCGCCACTTCATGCCAGGTCGCGTTCGCCTGTGGATTCCTACGCTGTGTTACGACAAGGGCCTCGCCGAGGAGACGCTCGCATGGCTGCGCGGCCAGAACGCGGTGCGCGGCGCGAGGATTAATTACGCCTGCTCCAGTCTCGTCGTGGAATATGAGATCGCGTTCGAACCGATGTTTCGCCTGCTGATCGGCCGGCTGCGGCTGATGACGCTGAGCGATCTGCGCGAACTCACCCAACTCGCGCCGCCCTTGGGCGACGCGGGCCAGCATCTCGCGAAGGAACTGATCGCCGCGGCCAAGCCGGCGGAGGAGCCCCGTCGCTATCCCTTGTTGTTGCCCACGGTGTCGATGGCTCTGGCCTTCGTGGCCAATCCCGTCGCCACGGCGATAAACGTTCCACTGATGTTGTGGAACGGTTATCCCATCGCCGCGAGAGCCTATCGCGTCCTGCGCGACGAGCATCGGCTCAACGTGGACTTTCTCGACGCATTGGCGATCGTCGCCTCGCTCGCGCAAGGCAATCACGTCGCCGGCGCGCTGATCACCTGGCTGATAAAGCTCGGCGACTGGATCAGGGATCTCACGGCGGCCGGGTCCAAGCGCGCGATCGGCGATCTGCTCGAATTCGAGTCGAAGACGGCCTGGATCATACGTGAAGGCAGCGTGATTTCCGTCCCCGCGCGCGACGTGTTGGTCGGCGATGAGGTCATGGTCTATCCCGGCGAGATGATTCCGGTCGATGGCGAGATCATTGATGGCAGCGCGTTGATCGACCAGAAGACCATCACCGGCGAGGGATTGCCGGTCATGCGCGGCGTCGGCGAAGCGGCCTTCGCCGCCACGGTGACGCGCGAGGGACAATTGACCATCCGCGCGACGCGGGTCGGCTCGAACACGACGGCCGGTCAGATCGTGCGGCTGATCGACTCGGCGCCGGTCGGCGACACGCGCATGCAGAACCACGCCGAAAAGCTCGCCGACCGCCTGGTGCTGCCGACATTAGGCGTCGCGGCGGCGACGGCCGCCGTCAGCTTCGATTTCGATCGCTTCCTGTCGCTGGTCATCGTCGACTACGGCACCGGCATCCGCGTCGCGGCGCCGACCGCCGTCTTGTCGTCGATGACGCTGGCGGCGCGGCGCGGCGTCATCATCAAGAGCGGGCGCCACATGGAGCGCCTCGCCGAAGTCGACACCGTCATCTTCGACAAGACCGGCACGCTGACGCGGGGCCATCCGGAAGTCGGCGACCTCATCACTTATCAGCAGAGCCTCGCGGCCCCGCGTCTGCTTGGGCTCGCGGCGGCGGCGGAAAGCCGACTCACACATCCCGTCGCCGAAGCCCTGCGCCGCAGGGCCGCCGAGTTCGACGCCGACATCCCCGTCTGCGAGGAGACGCAATATCGTCTCGGCCTTGGCGTCGAGGGTCTTGTCGGCGGCTTTTATGTGCATGTCGGCAACGAGCGCTTCATGCGCCAAAGCGGCATCAGGGTCGGCGCGGCGGCGAGCGATCGTTCGCGGCTCGAACGGCAAGGCTATTCCTGCCTTTATGTCGCGACGGACGGAAAGTTGGCCGCGCTCGCGCCCTATGCCGACCAAATCCGCCCGGAAGCGCCGAGCATCGTCGAGCGGCTTTATGCGCTAGGCGTCAAGGACGCCATCATGCTCACCGGCGACAACGCCGTGGTCGCCCGCGCGGTCGGCGAGCGGCTTGGCCTCACGCGCCAATACGCCGACATGTTGCCCGCCGACAAGGCCGACGTCGTGCGGCAGTTGCAGCGCGAGGGCCATGTCGTCGCGATGGTCGGCGACGGCATCAATGATTCGCCGGCGCTCAGTTTCGCCGATGTCGGCATCGCCATGAAGCACGGCGCCGAAGTGACGCAGGAATCCGCCGATGTCGTGCTGATGGAGGATTCGCTCTGGAAGCTCGTCGAGGCGGTGGAGATTTCGCGCGACGCCATAAAGCTGATCAAGCAAAATTACGGCGTCGTCGTCGTTCTCAACACGCTGGCGCTCGGCCTCGCGCTGCCGAGCGGACTGATCAGCCCGTCGTTCACCGCGCTGCTCAGCAACGGTTCGGCCATTCTCGCCAGCGTCAACGGCGTGCGGCCCCTGCTGCGGCGGCGATGAGCGGGGCGGAGCCAGAGCTTTCTCCAGGACATCAACAGGAACTCGCGCGCGCCTATAGACTGCTGGAGTCGGACAATTTCGCGACGCGCCTCACCGATTACGCCGGCAAACCCATCCATGGCGTCTTGGCGCGAATGCCCAAGCCCATGCGCCGCGCAGTGGATCGCGCGGTCGAGCGGGCGATTCAGGAATGCCTCAAGGTCGCGCTCAGATCGCTGAACAACGAGCCCAAAAAGCGCCCCTCGACGCGGCTCGCCTCGACTCTCGCCGGCGTCGCGGGGGCGTCGGCGGCCTCTTCGGCGCCGCCTCCTTGCCGGTCGAATTGCCGGTGACGACGATACTCATTCTGCGGGCCATCGCCGACATCGCGCGCCATTACGGCGAGGATCTCTCGACCATCGAGGGGCGCCTCAACTTGCGTCGAAGTCTTCGCCCATGGCTCGAACAAGAAAACCGACGAGCGCCACGCCGGCTCCGAGCGCCGCGCGGACGTGGGCTATTACGCCTCGCGCGCCATGCTCGGCCGCCTCGCCAATGAGGCGTCGTCGCTGCTGCTGGAGCGCGGCGCGACCAACCTCGCAGCGCCGGCGGTGGCGGCGCTGACCGGCGAGGTCGCCTCGCGCTTTGGCGTCGTGGTCTGGGAGAAGATCGCCGCGAGCGCAATTCCGCTGGCCGGCGCGGCGGGCGCCGCGACGATCAATGTGCTGTTCATGAACCACTTTCTGGCAATCGCGCGCGGACATTTCATGCTGCGGCGGCTGGAACGCATTCATGGCGAAGAGGCGATTCGGAGCCATTATCGGCGCTTGAGCCGCGGAAGCTCCGACCACGCCACGTAAAAGGAGGGCGAACCGAAACGGGCCGCCCTCCGACGCGGGCTTTATTTCTCCGCGGCTTCCAGATGCGTCAGCGCCTCTTCGGCATGCTTGGTGCCGACATCGGCATGTCCCTTCTTGCCGTGCTCGATGGCAGCCTTCAAATGCGTAATCCCTTCCGCCGTATGGGGATTCGCCTTCGCCTTCTCGGCCGCCTCGGCATGCGTCAGCGCTGCCTCGGCATGGGTTACGAGAAGATCGGCATGGCCCTCTTTTCCATGCGAAATGGCTTCTTTGGTGTGACTGATGGCTTCGGCCAAATGATCCTCGGCCAAGGCGAGGCTTGGCGCGAGAGCGACAGCGGCTCCAAGACCAAGAACCAACGAAAATGTCCTGCGATCCATGATATTATTCCCTCCCTTTTGCGCCCCGGCTAAGGGGGCTAGTAATACTTGGGGCGGTCGGCGCGGCGCGACAAGGCCCAGCTTCGACCCGCGCCTTTTCCGGGCGCTTGAGGATTCTTTACAAACGCGCGCATTTTCGCGCATAAACGCTCGATCTGAGTGCGCCCGCGCGCATTTTCACGCAACACCGACACACTGCGTTTTCGCGTCCGAGGCGTCCCGATTTTGGGCGCGAAGAGCGCGAGCGCCAAAAAAAGGCGATGCGATTTGGAAGCCTCGGTCTCGAAGCCGCATCCCGCGGCGACGCCGCTTTGCGCGCTGCGCTCCAGCGGTCTATCCGGACGTCTTCGCCCGCCCGGCGACAAATCGGTCTCGCATCGGTCGCTGATCCTCGGGCTGCTTTGCGTCGGCGAGACGACGATCGAGGGCCTGCTCGAAGGCGATGACGTTCTCCACACCGCCAGCGCCTGTCGCCAACTCGGCGCGACCGTGACGCGGCGCGGCGAGGGAAATTGGAGCGTCTTTGGCGCGGGACTTGGCTCGCTGCTCAGCCCCCGCGAGACGCTCGACTTCGGCAACGCGGGCACGGGATCGCGGCTGATGATGGGCGTCGTCGGCGGCCATGCGATCACCGCGCGTTTCGATGGCGACGCCTCGTTGCGCAAGCGGCCAATGCGGCGCATCCTCGACCCGCTGCTGCTCCAGGGCGCCCGCGTGCTGGAGGAGCAGAAGGGCGGTCGCTTCCCGATTCTGCTGCAGGGAACCAGCGAACCGCTGCCCATCGAATATACGACCCCCGTCGCCTCGGCGCAGATCAAATCGGCCGTGCTGTTCGCCGGCCTCAACTCGCCGGGCCGAACGGTGGTGATCGAACTCGAGGCCTCGCGCGACCATACCGAGAAAATGCTGACGCATTTTGGCGCGGAGCTAAAGGTCGAGCCCCACGGCCCGCATGGCCGCAAGATCACACTCGAAGGCCGGCCGGAGTTGCGCGCGCAAAAAGTTCGCGTGCCGGCGGACCCGTCCTCGGCGGCTTTTCCGTTGGCGGCGGCGCTGATCGTCGAGGGCTCCGACATCGTGGTCGAAGGCGTGATGACCAATCCGCTGCGCAGTGGACTGCTGACGACGCTGCTCGAAATGGGCGCCGATCTCTCGTTGGAAAACCGCCGCGTCGAGGGCGGCGAGGAGGTCGCGGACATTCGCGCGCGCTATTCGCCGGGCCTTCGCGGCGTCGAGGTTCCGCCACAGCGCGCGCCCTCGATGATCGATGAATACCCAATCCTCGCTGTCGTCGCGGCATTTGCTTCCGGCGAAACGCGCATGCGCGGCCTTTCGGAACTGCGCGTCAAGGAATCCGACCGCCTCAACGCGATCGCGGCGGGACTTGAAGCCAATGGCGTCGATTGCGCGATCGAGGGCGACGATCTCTTCATGCGCGGCGGGGCGGTCGCCGGCGGCGGACATGTCGAAACGCATCTCGATCACCGCATCGCCATGAGTTTTCTGGTCATGGGCCTCGCCGCCCGAAAGGGAGTCACGGTCGACGATCAAGCCATGATCGCGACGAGCTTTCCCTCGTTCCGCGCGCTGATGGAAAGCCTCGGGGCGCGGTTCGCGTGAGCGGGCTCGTCATCGCCATCGACGGTCCGGCGGCCTCGGGCAAAGGCACGCTGGCCCGCCGTCTCGCCGAATATTTCAACCTGCCGCATCTCGACACGGGTCTGCTCTATCGCGCCACAGCCTGCGCGCTGCTCGACGAAGGATTGCCGCTCGACGACGAGGAGGCCGCCACGGCCGCCGCGCGCGGCCTGTCGCTGACCGATTTCGACGATGCGCGCCTACGTTCGCGCGAGATGGGCGAAGCGGCGTCGGTCGTCGCGGCCTTGCCGCAGGTGCGGGCCGAACTTGTCGATCTGCAGCGCCGTTTCGCGGCGCGCGAAGAGGGCGCCGTGCTCGACGGGCGCGACATCGGCACGGTGATCTGCCCCGGCGCGCGCGTGAAAATTTTCGTGACCGCCACCCCGGAGACCCGGGCGCAGCGGCGTGCGCTGGAGCTGGCGAGACGCGGCGAGGAAGTCGATTATCCGACCATTCTCGCGGATGTGAAGCGGCGCGACGAACGCGACAGCGCCCGCGCGGTGGCTCCGCTCAAACCCGCCGCAGACGCGGTGACGCTCGACACCAGCGACCTCGACATAGAAGCGGCCTTTCGCGCGGCGGTGGCGATCGTCGAAAAGGCGCGGGGATGACCAGAACAAGTTCCGCGAAAGTTGATAGACTTTTGCGATGAGAACTTGTTCCAGCATTTCGATTTCGCGCCGCGTGTTTCGCTTCGCGCCCTCGCCGAACGGCTTTCTGCATCTTGGCCACGTTTTTTCGGCGCTGCGGAATTATGAGCTCGCCCAAGAATGCGGCGGGCGCTTTCTGCTGCGCATCGAGGACATAGATCTTTCGCGCGCAAGGCCCGAATTCGAGGCGGCGATTTACGAGGATCTGGCTTGGCTGGGGCTTGATTGGGAGCGCCCCGTGCGAAAACAGTCCGAGCATTTCGCTGACTATTTTCGCGCGCTCGAACGGCTGGAGGCGCCGGGGCTGCTCTATCCTTGCGTTTGCACGCGGGCCGACATCGCGCGCGCCGCGCCCAAGGACGGCCCACGCGATCCCGACGGCGCGCCGCTCTATCCGGGAACCTGCCGGAACAAGCCACGTCCCCCGATCCGCGAGGTTTTACGCACAGGCGGCGTGGCGCTGCGGCTTGATATGGGAAAAGCGCTTAAGCTGGCGCCGCCTCTCGCCTGGCGCGAATTTGGCCTCGGCGACGTCGCGGCGCGGCCGGAGCAATGGGGCGACGTTGTTTTGGCGCGCAAGGACACGCCGACGAGCTATCATCTCGCGGTCGTTGTCGACGACGCGCTGCAAGGCGTCACCGATGTCGTGCGCGGCAAGGATCTATTTCACGCGACGAGCGTGCATCGGCTATTGCAGCAACTGTTGGGTCTTCCCGCGCCGGATTATCGCCATCATGAATTGCTGCTCGATGCGCGGGGCGAAAAGCTGTCGAAAAGCCGGGAGTCCAAAACGCTGCGCGAATTGCGCGCCGAGGGCGTGGCGCCTTTGGAGGCGCGCGCGTTGGCGGGCCGCGCGACGCTTTAACCGCCCGCGGCGATTTTGCGCTATGATCGGCCGCGCAGGAGCCGTCATGCCGCAGAACATCCCAGTCTTCGCCGCGCCCTATGCGCCGCCCGACGAGGCGTTCGCGCGCGACCTGCTGGCGGCGAAACCTAGCTCGGAGGTCGCCACAGCGACGCAAGCGCTCGCTCAAGAACTTCTCGCGGGGATGCGGGCGCGGCGCGGTGGGATCGGCGGCGTCGAGGATTTCTTGCACGAATTCGCGCTCTCCTCGCGCGAGGGGCTCGCCGTTATGGCGTTGGCGGAATCGCTGCTGCGCGTGCCGGACGACGTGACGCTCGACCGGTTGCTCGCCGACCGTCTCAAGGCGGGGGATTTCGCGCATCATCACAGCGTCTCCGACTCATTGCTGGCGCAAGCCTGCGCCTTCGCGCTCGGGCTCTCGGCGCGCGTGATCGCGGCGGAAGAGTCGCCGCTCGTTATCGTCGCCGATCTCGCGCGCCGCCTCGGCGCTCCGTCGCTGCGCGCCGCGGCGAAGCAAGCGATGCGGTTGATGGGCTCGCATTTCGTCTACGGCGAGACGATTCAATCGGCGCTGGAGCGCGCCAAGAACGACGGCGGCCGCCATTCCTTCGACATGCTTGGCGAAGCGGCGCGAAGCGCCGACGACGCCGAACGCTATTTCAACGCCTACGCCGGCGCGATCAAGGCCATTGGCGCGGCGGCGGGGAACACTAAGGATCGTCCGGGGATTTCCGTAAAGCTCTCCGCGCTGCATCCACGCTACGAAGCGATCTCGCGCGTGCGCGTGCTCGCCGAACTCACGCCGCGGCTGCTCGAACTCGCCCGCCTCGCCCGGGCGAATGAGCTCGTGTTCACCGTTGACGCGGAGGAAGCCGACCGGCTCGAACTCTCGCTCGAGGTTTTCGCGCGCGTGCTGGCCGATTCGTCGCTCAAGGGCTGGAAGGGTTTTGGGCTCGCCGTGCAGGCCTATCAGAAGCGCGCGCTCGCGGTGATCGATCATGTCGCGGCGCTAGCGCGGTCTTATGATCGCCGACTCGCCGTGCGGCTGGTGAAGGGCGCCTATTGGGACAGCGAGATCAAGCGCGCGCAGGAGCGCGGCCTCGCGGACTATCCGGTGTTCACGCGCAAGGCGATGACCGACGCCAACTACCTCGCCTGCGCGCGGCTGATGCTCGCCAGCGAGCGGCTATATCCGCAATTCGCCACGCATAACGCGCTGACCGTCGCGGCTGTTATCACCGAGGCCGGGGCGCGCGAAAACTTCGAATTCCAACGCTTGCACGGCATGGGCGAGGCGCTTACCGCAGCGGCGTTTGAACGGGCGCGCATTCCCTGGCGCGTCTATGCGCCGGTGGGGCCGCACCGGGACCTCCTCGCCTATCTCGTGCGCCGCCTTATCGAGAACGGCGCCAATTCTTCTTTCGTCGCGCGCGCGGCCGATCCCTTGACGCCGGAGTCGACGCTGCTCGCCGACCCTTACGCGCTGATCGGCGCGCCCGAGCAAGCGCGCAATCCGCGCATCGTCGCGCCCGCCGAACTTTATTCCCCGCTGCGCGCCAATTCCGCCGGCGTCGAGTTTGGCGACAGCGCCGCGCTTTCCGCCCTGCGCGGCGAGATCGACGCCGCGCGCGGGCGCCATGTCGCCGCGATCTCGTCGCAAGCGACGACGAAAAAACCGCGCGCCTGCGTCTCGCCGATCGACGACGCGAAGATCGGGGAGGTCGCCGAGGCCGACGCCGGCGCCGTCGACGCCGCGATGGAGGCGGCGCACGCGGATTTTCGCGACTGGAGCGCGACAAGCGTCGAGACACGCGCCGGCGCGATCGAGCGCGCCGCCGATTTGATCGAGGCTCGGCGCGGATCGTTGATTGCGCTGCTGCAAGGCGAAGCCGGCAAGACGCTCGACGACGCGCTGGCGGAAATCCGCGAGGCGGCCGATCTTTGCCGCTATTACGCGCGGCAGGCGCGCGAGATTTGCCGCGAGACGGCCTTGCCAGGACCGACCGGCGAGGAAAACAGCTTGCGCCGAATCGGGCGCGGCGTCTTCGTCTGCATCTCGCCGTGGAATTTTCCGCTGGCGATTTTCATCGGCCAAATCGCGGCCGCGCTGGCCGCCGGCAATAGCGTCGCCGCCAAGCCCGCCGAACAGACGCCGCTGGTCGCCTCCGAGGCGGTGAAACTGCTCCTTGAGGCGGGCGTCCCGCGGGGGGCGCTGCAGCTGTTGCCGGGCGGCGGCGACATTGGCGCGCGGCTCATCGCGCATTCGGCTTGCGCCGGCGTCGTCTTCACCGGATCGCTCGAGGTCGCCAGGACGATCAACCGCGCGTTGGCGGAAAAGCCGGGCCCAATTGTTCCGCTCATCGCCGAAACCGGCGGCGTCAATACGATGATCGTCGATTCGACGGCGCTGCTGGAACAGGTCGCCGACGATGTCATGACTTCCGCCTTCCGTTCGGCGGGCCAGCGTTGCTCGGCGCTTCGGCTCTTATGCGTGCAGGAGGACATCGCGCGCCCCTGCCTTGCGTTAATCGAGGGCGCCGCGCGCGAGCTTCGCCTGGGCGATCCGCGCGACATCGCGACCCATATCGGCCCGGTGATCGACGCCGAGGCCAAGGCGCGGCTGGAGGCCTATCTCGCGCGACGGGCGCGGGAAGGCCGCGTGACCTACAATGGCGCCGCGCCCGACAACGGCTATTACGTAGCGCCGCATATTGTTCGACTCGACCATGTTCGCGATCTCGCCGAGGAGATCTTTGGGCCGGTGCTGCATGTCGTGACCTGGCGCGCGGAGGACTTCGGCGCGTTGATCGAAGAGATCGCGGGCATGGGTTACGGCCTCACGCTTGGGCTGGAGACGCGCATCGAACAACGCCAGCGAGAACTCGCGGCAGGAGCGCCGGCGGGCAATATCTACGTCAATCGCAACATGATCGGCGCCGTCGTCGGCGGCCAGCCGTTCGGCGGCTTTGGCCTCTCCGGCACGGGGCCTAAGGCCGGCGGATCCGACTATCTTCGCCGGTTCACGCGCGAAGTCACGCTGAGCGTGAACACGGCCGCGGCGGGCGGCGACGCCGGCTTGATGGCGATGGAGGAATAGGAAAGCGGCCGCGACCGCCCAAGGTTGCATTCGCCGGGACGGCGTGTCACATCAATGCGCCGCCGCACGATCAAATAAAGGGAGACCGTTATGCGCAAACTGGTTTGGATCGCGATCCCGTTCGCGCTTTTGGCGTCGGCGCCGGCGTCCGCCCAAGGCACTCCCGAACAACGCGAGGCCTGTAACGACGACGCGTTCAGATTTTGCAATGACGACGTCCCCGACGCGATAGCCGTGGAAAAATGCCTACGGGCGCACATGCGCGCGCTCAGCCCCAAGTGTCGCCGGGAATTTGGCGCATCCGGGAAGTCGCGTCGCGCGCCGCAAGAGTGACCGTTTTCGCCTTCAGCGACTCGCAAGCGCTTAGACAGCGCGAACTTTACCTGATCGAGGATGTGGCCTTGCCGACCTCGGCCGAACTTCCGCTCCCCGAGGACGGGCCCACGAGGTCCACGAATTTGAAGAACAAGACCGCTATAAAAACTACCGCGACGATAACCGCGAGCACGGGCACCGCGATGCCGGCGTCGTCGTTGGCGAGCCGTGACATGAGCGTATCCTCTTGAGCAGCGGCGCACTCATTCTGCCGGTGCGCCGTTTGCGATCGACGATTCGTTAACTGGCTCGGATACGCGCCTTATCAAGCCTAGCCGCCCTGTGGTCGTGGGCGGATGATTGTGGACAGTGCGTTTGGCCATGGGGAAACTGGCCATCGGCCAGCCTTCGAGGCCGCGAGCCGCGTTTGATCAGGCGTCGTCCGTCCCGAAAATCGACCAACCCATGCGTTTAGCGAGCATTTCCAGCGCGACTCGGCCCAAATGCGAATTGCCGTTGGCGTCGAGTCCGGGCGACCAGACGGCGATGGACGCCTTGCCCGGGGCGACCGCCAATATTCCGCCGCCAACCCCACTCTTGCCCGGCAGGCCGACGCGATAGGCAAATTCTCCCGAACCGTCGTAATGGCCACAGGTCAGCATTAGCGCATTGATGCGTCGCGCGCGCTCGGGAGACACGACGGACAATCCGCTGTCCGGATTGCGCCCGGCGTGGGCGAGATAGCGCCCCGCCGTCGCAAGCTGACGACAGGACATGGCGATCGCGCAATGATGGAAGTAAACTCCGAGCGTGAAATCCACGGGATTGTCGATCACGCTGAAGGACTTCATGTAATTCGCCAATGCTATGTTGCGAAAGCCGGTTCGCTTTTCGGACTCCGCCACCGCCCGGTCGACGTAGATCGTCTGGTCCCGGGCCAAGAATTGCAGAAAGCGCAGGATTTCGCCGAGCGCTTCGCGCGGCTGATGCCCGGACAGAATCAAGTCCGTCACCGCTATGGCGCCGGCGTTGATGAATGGATTGCGCGGCACGCCGCATTCGCGCTCCAACTGCACGATGGAGTTGAATGGATTGCCGGAAGGTTCGCGCCCGACGCGGCGCCACAGACGGTCGCCAACCATGCCCAGCGCCAGAGTTAGCGTGAAGACCTTGGAGATGCTCTGAATTGAAAAGGGCGTGTCGGCGTCGCCAGCGGCGTGAACTTTCCCCTCGGCGTCGATGACCACCATGCCGAACGAGCCGGCGTCGACGCGCGCGAGTTCGGGGATATAATTGGCGACCGCGCCGCGATCGTGACGCGCCGCCATTTCGGCGGCGATCTCGCGCACCACGGTTTGGAGATCGGTCACGGGCTCTCTCACATTGATCGGCGGACCCGATTGGCCCGACGTTTCTCGGCGTCGATCGATCGGATAGCATGGGACGCCAGCGAGACAATAATTGGAGGCGCGCCATCGAGGATGATAGCGCCACACATAAATTTTTGAAGAACTCGCATTCGTCCGCGGGCATTCGTGATCGCGGCTCCGAGATTGTAGGCGAGTGGCGATAGTGAACGACAAGCCGATCTGAATCGTCGTCGCGCGTTTCCGCCTTCCGCTTCCCCGGACAAGGCGGTGATCGCGCAGGCCTCTGGCCCGCTCATAATTTCGGCTGTTTTCTCAACGAGTTAAATGGTGGGCGCGACAGGGATTGAACCTGTGACCCCCTCGATGTCAACGAGGTGCTCTCCCGCTGAGCTACGCGCCCCGAGCGCCTTGGCGGCGACTCGCGTGGAGGGGGTATAATCGCTCGCCGGCGTGGGCGCAAGCGGGTTCAAGCACAAGTCCTTCACGCCGGGCGGATGGGCCGCGCTCAATCCCCCTTGAACGCCATGTCGTCGCGGTGGATCAGTTCGTCCGGCCCCTTGAAGCCGAGCAGTCCCTCGATGTCCTTCGACGAGCGGCCGATGATCTTGGCGGCGTCGGACGCGTCGTAGGTGACGAGGCCGCGCCCGATCTCGCCGCCGACTGGGTTGCGGATCACAATGCAGTCGCCCCGCGCGAAATTGCCTTCGACCCGCGTCACGCCCGCCGGCAGCAGGCTCTTGCCAAGGGCGAGCGCCCGCGCCGCGCCGGCGTCGAGATGCGCCGCGCCCTTGGGGGTCAGCGAGCCGGCGATCCATTTTTTGCGCGCGGTGATCGGGTTGGACGGCGTAAGGAACCACGTGCAGCGCTCCCCCGCGGCGATGCGCGCCAGCGGCGCGGGCGCGCGTCCGTCGGCGATCACCATATGCGCGCCGCCCGTCGTGGCGATCTTGGCCGCCTCGATCTTGGTGCGCATGCCGCCGCGCGAATATTGCGACGCCGCGCCGCCCGCCATCGCCTCGATCTCGGCGGTCACGCGAGGCACGACCGGAATCAGCGTCGCGTCGGGGTTTTCACCCGGCGGGGCGGTGTAGAGGCCGTCGACATCCGAAAGCAGCACCAGCAAGTCTGCGCTGGCCATGGTGGCGACGCGCGCGGCGAGCCGGTCGTTATCGCCGTAGCGGATCTCGGCGGTCGCAACCGTGTCGTTCTCGTTGATGATCGGCACCGCGCGCAGATCGAGCAGCCGGTTGAGGCATTCGCGCGCATAGAGATAACGTCGGCGCTCCTCGGTGTCGCCAAAGGTGACAAGAATCTGGCCGGCCACCAGGCCGCGCTCGGCGAGAACTTGCGCCCAGATTCGGGCCAGCGCGATCTGGCCGACGGCGGCGGCGGCCTGGCTGTCCTCCAGCGGCAGGGCGCCCGGCGGCAGGCCGAGCACGCTGCGCCCCAGCGCCACCGAGCCGGACGACACCACCAACACCTCCGCGCCGCGCCGATGCAGCGCCAGCAGGTCGTCGGCGAGGCGCTCCAGCCAATTAAGCTTGACGGCGGCCTCGCGCGGCTCGACCAGCAGCGAGGAGCCGACCTTGACGACGATGCGGCGAAAGGAATCGAGCGAGGGCGTGGACACGGCTAATCCGTTATGATTCGCCGCGGCAGGGCGTCGAAGTGGGATTGGGAAGGCTGACTAACATGCGTCCGAGGGCGGCCACAAGGCGCGATCGGCGCGCCTGATTCGCCCCGGCCGCGCCGGGAGATAACCTCGCATTTCAACCAAGCGCTCCGATCGGCCGGGCGGCGGACAAGACCGCCCGCGCCAGGGCGGGAAGGTCGCTGAGCGGCAGGATGGGAACGCACGCCTGAGGACAGGGATCGTCCGAGGTCAGCAGCACGATGGCGGGGTCATCCGGGTGGAGAAGCGGTTTGCCGACCTCGGCGCGCCAAATCTCGATTTTCGGGATAGGCTCACGCTTGAACCCTTCCACGATGACGAGATCGCATTCCGAAAGCTTGCCGAGAAGTTCGGTCAGCGAAGGCTCCGCGTCGCCGCGCAGCTCGTGCATCAACGCCCATCTTGTATCGGAGACGACGAGCACTTCGGAAGCGCCGGCCTGCCGGTGAGTCCAGGAGTCCTTGCCGGGCTTGTCCACGTCGAAATTGTGATGCGCGTGCTTGATCGTCGAAACCCGCAGACCCTCGCCGGTCAGCAGGGGAATGAGACGCGCGAGCAGGGTCGTTTTCCCGGACCCGCTCCATCCGGCGAGCCCGATTACGCGCATCGATTATCGTTTCCGAGCGCGCTTGCGGGCGTGGCGATCGCGAACCTCTTTGTATTCCCCCGAAAGAACGGCATGTTATCACCCATTGTCTGGCCATGGCCGGACGCCGCCAGATGGCCTCCATCGTGGCCTCGGTCTTACACGTAACAACCACATATGTAACGCGCCACAGCCTGGCTTGTTCGCGAGCCAGGCCGCCATCTGGAGCCGCTTGAGTGGGAAACCATGCCTTACGCCAACAATGACGACCTTCCGCCGTCGGTGCGCGATCATCTGCCTTTCCACGCTCAGGACATCTTCCGCGCGGCGTTCAACAATGCCTATGAAGCGCATTTCGATGACCCCCATCGCGAGGAGATCGCCTTCAGGATCGCCTGGGCGGCGGTGAAGCGGAAATACCGCAAGATGGGCGATCAGTGGCTCGCGCGCGAAGCATGATGACGGCGGGTTTCCAGTCGAGGAACGCTATCGATCCGCGCTTGTCCGCCCGCCACGCGCTTCCGTCGGCAACAGAACGGAACGAGAAATATCTTATAACTGGTTGTTTTTCCTGGCAGGAGCGGCAGGGCTCGAACCTGCGACCCCCGGTTTTGGAGACCGGTGCTCTACCAATTGAGCTACACTCCTACGGGACGCGAAAGCCTATCTTTTGGGACGGGCTTGCCCTGGACGCCTGGATGGCCC
>Ga0182012_10000320_pt1 | contig 54649 bp, 55 predicted proteins | sample 612S2SmetaG_FD_120486 | JGI IMG/M metagenome (GOLD analysis project Ga0182012, IMG submission 120486) | Permafrost microbial communities from Stordalen Mire, Sweden - 612S2S metaG | ecosystem: Environmental > Terrestrial > Soil > Wetlands > Permafrost | place: Sweden: Stordalen | collected... | reverse complement strand
CGCTCGATATCTGACCCCGGAAGCCGTCCGAGGCAGGTTCCGTTTATCCCCGCACCAACTTCGTTCAGGTGGCGCTGAAACCAATCAGCTTAGGCGCTGAATTTTGCGCCGGAAAGTAGCTAGGATTCCGTGTCCCTCGGATCGCTCTTATACTTCGGCTTTCTATCGGCCTTCGGCACAATCGGGCGGGACGCCTTTACCTTGCCCACGCGTTCTCGAGCAATCGCCCTCACTTCGGTTGGCGCGCTGAAGCCCGGCTTCTTCCGCTTGGCCACTTAGGAGACCAGCGCGTGCACCACGCGCGTCGCCAGTTGATCTAACGTGAGAATCTCGTACAACGACGAATCCGACATGATCTTCGAGACCAGCGCCGTGTGCATCGCGTGACCGGCCCGCTCCGCAATCACGTGACCCAGCAGCGGCCGCCCCAGCAGCGCAAGATCGCCGATGAGATCCAGCGCCTTATGCCGGCAGCACTCATCCGGAAACCGGAGCCCGCCGGGGTTCAGCGCTCCTGATGGAGCGAAACACACCGCGTTGTCCAGCGTCGCGCCGCGGATCAGCCCCATGTTCCGCATCTGCTCCAGATCCGTCTCGAATCCAAACGTGCGGGCCGGAGCGATGCGCGAGGTGTAGTTATCGGGAGTTACTTCCATCTCGATTTCCTGCCGTCCCACAGGCTCCGGATATTCCACGTCGCAGGTCAACCGGAAGCAATCGTCGGGAAGAATCGAGATGCGCTTGCCCTTGTCTTCCACCGTTACAGTTCGTCGGATGCGCAGGTAGCGGCGGCGGCGCCGCAGTTCCTTCACGCCGGCTTCACGCACTAAGTCCACAAAAGGCTGCCCGCTGCCATCCATGATGGGCACTTCGAGGTTATCGATCTCAATGAACGCGTTGTCTATGCCGAGGCTGTAGAACGTGCTCAGCAGATGCTCCGTGGTGGAAATCAAAACGCCCTGCCGCATCAGACTGGTGGCATAGGAAACGCGGGCCACATGCCGCCAGCTCGCGGCAATCGGGAAGCTGTTCAAGTCCGACCGCAGAAACACGATGCCGTTGGCGGCCGGCGCGGGACGCACGCGGATCGAAACCGGCACTCCGCTATGCAACCCAACGCCCCTGGCTTCCACGGTGCGCTGCAGCGTGGTCTCAAAGCGCAAGCGGTACTTCCTGTTTATGAGGCATCACAAACTACTGATTCTACTAGATCGAGAAAGGTTACACTGTGGCTATTCCGCAACAACGCGAAGCCCGGAAACTGTTGCGATACGTCCACAGAACGGCATCCTGTATCATTTCTGAGTGCTGCCCGCGCGCCTCTTCCTGATCGACACTTACGGCTTCATCTTCCGCGCCTACCACGCCCGCGCGCGATCCGGCGCGCCTCCTATGCGCACCAGCAAGGGCCTTTCCACGGAGGCGGTATTCATCTTCACCAACATGCTTCGCAAGCTCGCCAAAGAGCAGGAGCCGGATTACATTGCCGCCATTTTCGAGAGTGAAGGCAAGACTTTGCGCGAACGGGAGTTTGCCGATTACAAGGCCAACCGAACGGAAATGCCGCAGGATCTGATCGAACAGATCCCCTACATCCGGCGGATGCTGGAGGGGATGCGCATCCCCATCCTGTCGTTTCCAGGGTTCGAGGCGGATGACGTAATCGGGACCATCTCGCGCCGCGCGTCGGATATGGGTGATGAAGTCGTCATCGTATCGAGCGACAAAGACATGCTGCAGCTGGTGAACGACCGCGTCACCATGTACAATCCCGCGAAAGACGACACCTGGTACAACGCCGAAAAAGTGCGGGAGTTCATGGGTGTGTCGCCTTCGCAGGTAGCCGACCTGCTGGCGCTGAAAGGCGACGCCGTGGATAATATTCCCGGCGCGCCCGGCATTGGCGACAAGGGCGCGATCGATCTGATTCAGCAGTTCGGTTCCGTGGAGCACGCCCTGGACCGCGCCGCCGAAGTGACCCGCAAGATGTACCGCGAAAGCCTGCAGCAGAATCGCGAGCGCATCGAGTTAAGTAAGCGCCTCGCGACCATCGAATGCGCCGTGCCCATTGAGTTCTCGCTCGAAGCGCTGGCGGCCGCCGCGCCGGACGTGGAGGCGTTGCGCTCGCTCTTTAAGGAACTGGAGTTTCACAGCCATTTGAAGGAACTGGGGCCGGCGGAAGATTTGCGTCCGCGGGATCTGGGGCTGTTGCAGACGGCTTCGGAAGTCGAGACCTATGTAAAAGCGCATTGCGGGACCGGGGTGACGGGCGTGGCTCTCCTTGGTGATTACATCGGAATTGCGCCCTCGGAATCCGAAGCGCGCGGCATTCCTCTGGCGCTGTTGCCGCAGCTTCGTCCGTGGCTGGAAGATGCCTCGGCCGGCAAGGCGGGCTGCGAAGTTAAGACGGATTTACTGGCGCTGCGGCGGGCGGGACTCGAGCCGCGCGGATTTCGGGAAGACTGCGCCCTGTATGCGTTCCTTCTGGATGCCGATCCGTCCGGATGTTCGCTCGATCAACTCGCCCAGCGCAAGCTCGACATAAAGTTGCGAGCCGATGTCGCCCAGCATGCGCTCTATGTGCGGGAGCTGTGCGTCTCGCTGGGGCGGGCGGTTAGCGAGCGCGGTCTTCGCGAACTCTATGAAACGATCGATCTGCCCCTGGCCGCGGTGCTCGCGCGGATGGAGCAAACCGGAATCCTGGTGGATCGCGCGGAGCTGGGGCGCCTTTCCGAACTGATGGACGTTGAGATCTTGCGCCTCACGGTGGAGATTCACGTTCTGGCCGGGCGGGAATTCAACATTTCTTCGCCGCAGCAGGTGGGGCGCGTTCTGTTCGAAGAGATGAAGCTTCCGCAGCCTGTAAAATACGGCCGAGGCAAAACGGTTTCCACCGCGGCGGACGTGCTCGAAGAGTTGGCAGTGGAACATGAGATCGCGCGCAAGGTGCTGGAGTATCGCGGTCTCACTAAGCTGAAGGGCACTTATGTGGACGCACTGCCGGCATTGATCGATCCGGCTTCCGGACGCATCCATACGAGCTTCAACCAGACCGGCGCGGCTACCGGACGCCTGTCCTCCTCGAATCCGAACTTGCAGAACATCCCGATCAAGACCGAGCTTGGCCGGGAGATCCGCGCCGCCTTTGTCCCGAAACGTGGCTGGAAGCTGTTAGTGGCGGATTACTCGCAAATTGAACTCCGTCTGCTGGCGCATATGTCCAAAGATCCGGTACTGATGGACGCCTTCCGGAACGGCGAGGACATTCACACGCGCACCGCGGCGGAAGTGATGGGCGTTCCCCCGCTGTTGGTTACCAGGGAAGCGCGCAATCGCGCCAAGGCCGTGAACTTTGGAATCGTCTACGGCATCAGCGGGTTTGGCCTTGCCCAGCAGTTGGGCATTTCGCGGAAAGAAGCCGAGCAATACATACACGGGTATTTCGCGCGTTATTCGGGAGTGCGCCGTTTCATCGACGAGACCATCGAACACGTGCGCGTGACCGGAGTGACGAAGACTTTGTTTGGGCGGGAGCGGCCGATTCCCGACATGAACAGCCGTAACCCGAATGCGCGTGGCTTCGCCGAGCGTACCGCGGTGAATTCTCCGCTGCAGGGGACTGCGGCGGACTTGATCAAGCTGGCCATGATCCGGATCGACCATGAGCTGGAGCGGCGCGAGGCCAAGCTATTGCTGCAGGTGCATGATGAGTTAGTGCTGGAAGCTCCGCCTGAAGAAGCTGAGGAAGTTGCGGCTCTGGTGAAGCGTGAGATGGAAGGCGCGTTTGCTCTGGAAGTGCCGCTGGTGGCTGAGGTGGGGATTGGTGTGAATTGGCGGGATGCGAAGTAGCGTTGACTTCCGGACCAGAAATGGATAAAATTCTAAATATAACCATGATCCAAATTGATTCCACTTCCTCCCCGTTCACGTTCCGACGCGTAGGATTTCAGGCCATCACCGTCCTCGGGCGGGCGGATGCCATGGGGATCCTTCCCCAGGAAGAGCGGATCGATGCGCTCGACTTCCCGACCTTCCGCACTGTGTTCCGATACATTCAGCGTGCCGGAATCGGCAAGACCATCCGGTTCGAAATGGAGGATGATCCGGACGAGATGGAACAGGCCCTGAAAAACCTGAACACGGCGCTCGAAGAGTCACCTTCCCCGGAGTTCGAGTGGAACCGGATGCTGGACGTTCTTGGTCCGGATCTTCTTTCGGGGTTGCTCGGCATTTCCGCCAGCAGCATTCGCCGCTACAGCGCGGCCGCTCGCACAACGCCCGACGAGACCGCCGTCAGGCTGCATTTCCTGTGCCTGATGGTGGGCGATCTGAGTGGAGCTTATAACGAGATGGGTGTGCGCCAATGGTTCCAGCGCAACCGCGCGCAATTGGCCGGACGCGCGCCGGCGGATTTGCTGAGCGGGGCATGGAAGCCCGAGCAGAAAGGCCCGCGTCAAGTACAAGACCTGGCGCGCGCGCTGGCCGCCTCGCCCGCAACGTGATCGTCTACCGCCATTGCGACCCGCGCTTTCCTTTTCTGTGGGAGAGCGCGGATCAACCGCCCGCGCGCTGGCACGGCGCCGGCGAAGGGCCTGTCAACTATTTCGCCGATACTCCCGACGGCGCCTGGGCTGAGTTTCTCCGCCACGAAGAGATTACTCAAGAGTCGGAGCTAGTCAACATGCGGCGGGCATTGTGGGCTGTCGAGTTGCAGGAGGACTTGAGTGCGGAGACTCCGCGTTTGGACGCCGGACTGCTCACCGGCGGAATGGACACTCACGAAGCATGCCGGGGTGAAGCCAGGCGCCTGCGGGCCAAGCGCGCAAAGGCATTGCGCGCGCCGTCTGCGGCATTAGTTCCCGGCGGGGCTGGTGGGTGGAGAGTCGATGGCGGGCTTCAGCCGGGAGCCGAACGCGACGGCGTGGTTTTCGCCGTGTTTGGGCCGCAGCCGGATCTGGTTGGTTGGGCGGCGACTGTTTCCGGACATCCGCGGGTCGACTTGCTCAAGCGCCTACGCCCGCTATAGAGATTCAGAATTGGCATCATGCTTGGGTCGCGTCCGACTTGCTGAAAACCAAAAAAGGGAGCCAACGAGAGCCTGTGGCGCCGCGGCGATCAGCAGGAGAGATGCGGTGCCAGGCAGCGGATCTGGCGTCATTCTCGCTACAGCCAGAAGAGCGACACAAACAAGAGTTGCGCTCATCGTAATACAAATTGCGGCCGGTTTTGGCCTAAACAGTACAAAGATGGTGAACGGCAGCAGCGTAAAGAAACCACACAACATGCCCAAAACATCCCAGAAGCCGCGCAGCACGCCGATGCCGACAGCCGCCGCGCGTTTGAAGTTATCGTTGGCCAAGGCGAAAGAACTCAATGCGTGTGGTCCAAACGCAGCTATCCAATCCCAGGCAAATATCGCGTCCGCAGAATCTCTCGATGATGCAACTCATGTCCGGCAATGGCAAACGCCATCGCCCGCATCGTGAGGAAATGCCCATCCGAAGTTCCCGACCGTTCCCATGCTTCCGGCGGCAACCCGCGCAATAAAAACAGAGTCGAGGCACGAACGGCTTCGAACTCGCGCAGCGCCTCAAACAGCGGAATATGGTCGTAAGGGGCATACTTCGCCAGCAGGTTCTCGTCGAATCCAGCCAGCGGCGTTGGGTCATTCCGCCCGATCCGCAGCACCCGGTAAGCGAACACGCGCTCGGTGTCGATCACATGACCCAACACTTGCCGGATACTCCACTTGCCCTCGGCATAGCGAAATCCGGCATCCTCCTCCGAGACTTTCGCCAGCAACGCCTTGGTCTCGGGAAGCTGCCCGGCCAGGTTTTCAATCACGTCGCCCGCCGGCACAAGCTCAATGTATTTATGGAACGGCGGCGCGTAGTCTGTCAAAGCGGGTCGCGGATGCATGGGATTATTTTCTCAAGTATGCGTCGTCGCCGCGAATCCAATCCTCACGGCGCGGCGCGAACACGTCGGTTGCAAGCGAATCCTCCAGCGCTTCCACTTCATGCGGCAAGTCCGGGGGAATCACCAGCACGCCCCCGGCTTCCAGAATGATCCCGCGCCCAGCCATGCGGCAAACGAGGCGGCCGGATTCCACGGTAGTCACTTGTTCGCTCACATGATGGTGCAGCGGAACCAGCGCGCCTTTCAACAACCGGATTCTGGCAATCGTCAGGTTCGCCGTGTGGATCGCCCGGCGTGTGACCAGGGCGTTCATCCGCTCTTCCGGAACATCCGTCCAAACGTGTTCTTCCATATGCTTTGCGCTATGCTAACACTTTGACTTTCCAACTCTTTATATGAAGGGCATCGTTCTTGCAGGGGGCACCGGAAGCCGCCTCTTTCCGCTCACCAAAATCACTAACAAGCACCTGCTTCCCATCTACGACAAGCCCATGATCTACTACCCCATCCAGACGCTGGTGGACGCCGGGGTGGAGAGCATCATGGTCGTCACCGGCGGCAGGAACTCGGGTGATTTTCTGCGCCTGCTCGCCAACGGCAAGAACTTCGGCCTGAAGCACATCGACTATACGTATCAGGAAGGCGAGGGAGGCATCGCCGACGCGCTGGCGCTCGCCGAACACTTTGCCGACGGACAAAAGATCTGCGTGGTGCTCGGCGACAACATCATTGAGCAAAGTATTCGCGGAGCGGCGGACGCGTTTCGCAAGCAGCCCAAGGGCGCGCGTATCTTACTCAAGGAAGTGACCGATGCGGAGCGCTTCGGCGTCGCGGAACTGAATGGCGATCGCATCGCCGGTATTGAGGAAAAGCCCGCTCATCCTAAGTCGAACCTGGCTGTTACGGGTATCTATATGTACGACGAAACGGTTTTCGACAAGGTCCGCACCCTTGTCCCTTCCGGTCGTGGAGAGCTGGAGATCACCGACGTGAACAACGCCTATATCCGCGAAGGCTCCATGACGTTTTCTTTCCTCGATGGCTGGTGGACGGATGCGGGAACGTTTGATTCGCTGCTGCGCGCAGCCAATCTGGTGGCGCAGACGCGCCGGGACCGTTTGGAATAGAAAACATGCGCGTGGCGCTGGACGCAACGCCTCTGGTTCTCTCAAGCGGCGGGCTGCGGCGTTACGCGGAAGAGCTGAGTCTGGCGCTGGCGCGGGAGTTTCCGGATGACGACTTTACGCTGATTTCCGATCAGGCCTTTCATATTTCCGCGGATTTTCCGTCCAATCTGCGCAACGGCGGAGGCGCGCGGAATGCGTTGGAGCGGAAATGGTGGCTAGCCGGCGCGGCGCTGGCGACAAAAAGACACAACGCGGATGTCTTTCATGGGACAAACTTTGAAGTACCGCTGCTTCATTTGCGGCCATCGGTAATGACCATTCACGACCTCTCGCCCTGGAAAAATCCGGAGTGGCACCCGCGCGGAACGCGCGCGGGCCGAAGGACCCCTCTACTGCTCCGGCTGGGCGCGGCTGACGCCGTCATTACCCCGTCCGAGGCCGTGCGCCAGGAGGTGATCGCAAGGTTTGGAATTGCAGCGGAGCGGGTGTTTGCCGTGCCGCTCGCGGCGTCGCTGGCGCTTTCGCCCCCCGGTTGCCCGAAAGGTACAGAACCTTACTTTCTATTTGCCAGCACGATCGAACCGCGCAAGAACATCGCGCTATTGTTGAGCGCGTGGCGCGAAGTCCGCAGGCAGTTTCACGTGCGATTGGTGATCGCAGGGCGTACCCGCGGGGATGCGGCCGCAATCCGCGATGAGCCCGGATTGCAGCTTCTGGGTGAAGTGACTGACGAGCACCTTGCCACCCTCTACGCCGGCGCTGCGGCGTTCATTTACCCGTCGTTTTATGAAGGTTTCGGTCTGCCGGTTTTAGAAGCGATGCAGTGCGGCGCGCCGGTCGTCATCTCGCGTGATGCCGCATTACAGGAAGTGGCGGGGGACGCCGCGCTATCGGCCGAAAGCGTCGAAGAACTGGCAGGGGCGATGCGTAGTTTGCTTTCGAATCCCGAGCTTGCCGAGGAACAGCGCCGGAAGGGGTTCCATCGCGCGCTCCAGTTTTCGTGGCGGAGCACGGCGCGGATGACCCGCGCCGTCTACCAGGAGGCAATTGGCCGCTTCGCCTAAGCTGTCGCCCAAACCCTCGGCGCTGATGATCTCGCCTGAGGCGCCCTACCCTCTCGATGGGGGCGGCGCGCTGCGGACCGCATCCCTGCTGCAATACCTGTCAGCGCGGTATGACGTCGATCTGATCGCCTTCCGTCACGCCGGCCAGCAGATTGCGGAAATGCTTCCCGCCGGGCTGGTGCGGCGCGCCGAAACCGTGGCGCTGCAACCACACAAGAACACTCTCGCCGCCAGAGCGGCGCGCAACGCCGTCAGGCTGGTCCGGTTCAGGCCGCCGCTGCTCGATCGCTTCAGCGGGTATGGCGACAACATCGAAAAGCTGCTGCAAGGGTCCACCTACGATGTGGCGGTACTGGAGCATTTCTGGTCTGCACCGTACCTGCCCTTGGCAAGACGGTATGCCACCCGCGCCGTGCTGAACCTTCACAACATCGAATCCACCTGGCACCAGAGCTGCGCTCGCGCGGGATCCGCCGGGCGGAGCCTGGTCCATCAATGCTTTCAGCACGCCGCCGCCCGCCAGGAGAAGCACTTCCTGAAGCACTGTGACCTGGCGCTGGTGGCTTCCGACGAAGACGCGCGGAGGGTGCTCAGCATCGCACCTGAAACAGCGGTCTGCGTGTATCCCAACGCAATTCCCTGGCGCGGCGTCATAAATTGCGAGCCGGAATTTTCCATTGCATTCTCCGGCAATCTGGAATATGAGCCCAACCATGTCGGTCTGCGCTACTTCCTCGCCCGGATCTGGCCGGCTTTGAAGGCGCGCTTCCCCGCCCTGAAATTTCGGATCATCGGCAAGAACGCTTACGCCATTCAGTCCGATGTGGCGGGTCTCGACTCGGTGGAATGCACGGGCGCTGTGGAGGACCCCTTCGCATGGCTCTCCAAATCGATGATCGCGATCGCTCCCCTTCTTTCGGGGAGCGGGACGAGGCTGAAGATCATCGAGGCCTGGGCGGCCCAGAGAGCGGTGGTCTCGACCAGCATTGGAGCGGAGGGGTTGGGAGCGCGTGACGGGGAGTCGCTGCTGCTCGCCGATACAGCCGAGAATTTCCTTGAAGCCGTCAGCAGCCTCCTCACCGGCGACAAACTCAGACAAAAAATCGCAAACAATGGCCGCGAGGAATATGAGCGAAAGTTCACATGGCCTATAGCCTGGAAAGCGCTAGATCCTTATTTCCTCATAGATGGCGGTACTTAAGTGCGTGAGAATATAGGTAGGATGAGTCGAATGCGATATGCCATAGACGCTCACGCGATTGGCCGCCACTTGACGGGCAATGAGGTGTATGTCCGGAGCCTGCTTAGCGCCTTTGCCAATGTCGACAAGACATCCGACTTTATCGCTTACGTTTCGCTGCCCGAGGCGGAAAGCTGGGTTCCGGAGCGTTTTCAGGTTCGGCGCGTTTCACCCAACCCCTTCGAGCGGCTTGGTTATCAGCTCTCGCGGCTGCTGAAGAAGGACCGGCCGGCGCTGCTGCACGTGCAGTACACCGCGCCTTTATTCTGTCCGGTGCCCGTCGTCACCAGTATTCACGACGTCAGCTTCATTGAACATCCCGAATACTTCACCAGCTTCCGGCGGCGTCAATTGGAATTCACGGTATCGCGAACGGCACGCACGGCGGCGCGCATCATCACCGTCAGCGAGTTCTCGCGCAGTGCGATCGCGCGAGCCTATAGCCTGGACCCGGAGCGGATCACGGTGGTCCCGAACGCCGCAAATCCGTTCTTTCGCGTGGTGAACCGCGAGGCATCTCTGAAGAGGGTGCATGAGACGTTTCGTTTCGACGGTCCGTTCGTGCTCTCCGTGGGAGATCTTCAACCCCGCAAGAACCACATCGGATTGATCGAAGCTTTCTCACGGCTGATCAAGACCAAGCCGCAATTGCCGCACCGTCTGATTATTACGGGCCAGGATACATGGTTCGGAGGGCGGGTCAGGGAGGCGGCGAAAAATTCGGGAGTGGGAGATCGCATTTCATTCACCGGGTTTGTGAGCGACGAGGATCTGCTGCGTCTCTATAACGCGTGCGACTGCTTCGTGTTCCCCTCGCTCTACGAAGGCTTCGGAATTCCCATTCTGGAGGCCATGGCGTGTGGGCGCGCGGTGGCTTGCGCAAACACCAGCGCGATGCCGGAAGTTGCCGACGGGGCCGGCCTGCTGTTCGACCCGAGCCAGCCGGACGAGATTGCGAGGGCGATTCGCGATATCCTGATCGACGGGGAGCTGCGCTCGCGCATGGAACGGCTGGGCCTACAGCGCGCCGCCGGGTTCTCCTGGCAAAAAAGCGCTCAGTTGACGCTGCAGGTTTACGAGCAGGTGGCCGGCCGCGAAGCGGCACGGAGCCGCGTGCCGGTAAAGACCCGATCCGGATGAATCTCTTTTTCTATCTACGCGTTTTTGGGGTGCTGCTGGCGGGCGTCACGCTGAGTCAACCCGTTGTCCAAGCGGCGACGGCGAATGCGCCGATTCCCGACGAGACCCTCGATTATTCGATCAACTGGCCGAGCGGGCTCTCCCTGGGAGAAGCGCACTGGAAGGCGCACAACAGCGGCACCGCGCAAGCCCCTGTTTGGGAGTTTGGATTCAACGCCGAGGCGCACATTCCCGCTTATGGGCTGTCGGATTCCTATTACGCCAAGGCTTCCGGCGCTTACTGCACCGACAAGCTGAGCAAGGACGAGCAGCATGGATCGCGCAAAACGGACGAAACGGAAACGGTGGACCCGAAGACTCTGACGGCCACGCGCACTCCTTCATCCGGCGAAGGCGTCAGTACTTTGACTGTTCCCGACTGCGTTCACGACGCCCTTTCGTTTTTATTTTTCACCAGACGGGAATTGCTCAGCGGACGCATTCCCCCGCCGCAAACGATCCTGTTCGGTGGCCGCTACGAAGTGAAACTGACACCTCTCGGCGAGGAGAAAATTCGGTCGGGAGACCGGACTTACGACACGGATAAGTACGGTTGCCACGTGCAAGGCCCATCCTCGAGCGTGGACATGGACATCTACTTCGCGCGTGACGCCGTCCGCACGCCGGTACGGGTGCGCATTCCTCTCGCGATGGGTGCGTTTTCGGTGGAACTGGAGCACTGATTAGCGCATGCGGATAGCGTTCTTTTCGCCGATGCCGCCGGCGCGCAGCGGCATCGCCGACTATTCGGTTGCTCTTCTTGCTGAGCTTTCGCTGCTGGCGGAAGTGACGGTTATCGATCGCGCCCCTGGGAACTTCAACCCGGCCGATTTCGACATCGCGGTTTATCAGATCGGCAATAACAGCGATCACGAGTTCGTCTATGAAGCGGCGCTGAAACACGCCGGCGTCGTGGTCATGCATGAAGCCAATTTGCATCATCTGGTTGCCGACCTGACCATTCGCAAAGGCGACTGGGAGCGTTACGTCCGCGAATGCGAACATGACGGGGGCGCGGCGGCGAAGGCTTTCGCGGGACGCGTACGAGCGCTGGAAGTGGGGCCGGATTATGACGGGCTTCCCATGATGCGGCGTCTGGTTGAATCCGCGCGTGGCGTGGTCGCGCACAGCGAATTTGTTCTGAGCCGGGTGAGAGAGAGCGGTTTCCGCGGGCCAAGCGCCGTAATTCCTCATGGCGCCTGGGTGGATCAGCACCCTGTCGCGGCGTCTTATGAGGACAGCCGGAATTCGATCCGATACCGCCTGGGGCTGGAGGATTCCACTCCGTTGATCGGAGCATTTGGATACCTCAAACCTTACAAGCGCATCGCCGAAACGCTGAGGGCGCTGAGGCGGCTCGTCCGAGTCGACCCGCGCGTGCGCATGATTCTGGGCGGAGAGCCGCATCCCGATTTTCCGGTGGCGCAACTGATCCGGGCATTGGGGCTGGAATCGAATGTGCGCCTGCTGGGCTACACGCCAGTCGAGGAATTTTCGGGATACATCGCGGCTTGCGACGTGGTGGTCAACCTGCGTTATCCCACGGTGGGGGAAAGTTCCGGCAGCCTGCTACGCGCCATGAGCGCCGCGCGGCCCTCCCTGGTTTCAGACATTGGCGCATTTTCCGAGATCCCCGACGGCGTCTGCCTCAAGGTTCCCGTGGATCAGACCGAAGAGCAACTCATCTTCGAGTATCTTCATCTGCTGGTGTCCCGGCCGGACGTTGCTCGCGGCATTGGGAACCGGGGCCGATGCTGGGTAGAGAAGGAATGCAGTTGGCGCATCGCAGCCCGGAAATACACGGTCTTTCTTGAGAGAGTGATCAGCGGCGCGCCCGAGCCCGTGAAGCTGGTGAGGCACGCACACAGCCGCGCCGAGAGCCGCAATGGCGCAGCCACGGCGGTAGCGGATTCCCCCGCGCCAGTGGAAGTCGAGCCCGAATCGTTATTGCAGTGGTGCGCCGACCCGGCCGCTCGCGATTATTGCGAAAAACATCTGGCGAGGCTCGCTCGCACGCTCGAACTCACCCCGCAAGGCGATGCCTCGCAGTCGATCCTTGAAATGGGCTCGTATATGCAGATCACGCCCGCACTGAAATTCCAGCTCGGCTACGGCACTGTCCGCGGGTGCTATTACGGGAGGCTGGGAAGAAGCGACCGCAAATTCGCGGCGTCGGTGAACGGCCAGGAGTTCGAGTGCCTCATCGATCACTTCGACGCGGAGAAAGACACCTATCCCTATGAGGACGCGGCCTTCGACACCATTGTTTGCGGCGAACTGGTTGAGCACCTCTTTTCCGATCCGATGCACATGATGAGCGAGGTGAACCGCATCCTGAAGCCGGGCGGCCACTTCGTCATCACGACGCCGAACATCATTTCCTATCGCGCACTGGCGGCGATTCTCGAAAGCTATCACCCCGGCTTCTTCACCGCGTACATCCGGCCGAACCCGTCCGGAGAGACGGATGCCCGGCATAACCGCGAATACACTCCGGGCGAGATCCAGCATTTGCTCACCGGCTCCGGATTTGAAGTGGTGCGTCTCGAAACGGGCCCATTCCGGGATGAGCCTCATCCGGAATTCTCGTGGATCCGCGTGCTGCTCGAAAAGTTGGAACTCCAGACCTACTGGCGCGGCGATGGCATCTACGCCGTCGGCAAGAAGGCCGGACCGGTGAAGGAGCGCTGGCCCGGTTGGTTGTATGTCTGAAGATTTCGACTCCCGTTATCGCAACGTCCGGCTTGTGGCCGAGGCAGACGGCGCGCGCCTGCGTTTCGAAATTGAGAATACGTCGAAGGTCACTTGGCTATCGGGCAATGGTCTATCCGCCAGCTATCAGGTCTTCGATCCGGAATCCGGAATGCTGCTGGTAGACGGCGCCCGCGTTCCCCTTTCGGGCAACATTTCGCCCGGCGAGCGCGAAGCGTTCAATCTGGCTCTGGATTTGCCCAGCGAAGCGGGAAAGTATCGAGTCTACGCGTGTCCCATGCGCGAGCAGGATGGCTGGGCTTTCGAACGCGGATACAAATTCGTGCTTGCGGACCTGACCGTTGCAGCCGATCGCTCCGTTCAAGCCGGCCGGGTACGCGTGACGGATCAGGCGGCGTTCCGCAGGGCCAGGCTGGTGCGTTCACTACAACGGGTTTTTCTGCTGCCGGTCCAAACCGTATGGCGCAACCGCTCACTGAGCGCAACCCTGGTGAAACGCGAGATCCTGAGCCGGTCGCGCGGTTCGTTCGGCGGGGGCTTATGGACCGTGCTCAGCCCGCTGCTGTTGATGCTGACTTACTTTCTGGTGTTCGGCTTGATATTGAATCAAAAGTTCGAAGACGACGCTCGGCCGGGCTCGTGGACCCTATACTTCCTCGCGGGCATGCTGCCATGGCTGGCTTTCAGCGAAGCCGCGGGACGCGCGCCCACTGTCTTGATTGAGTACCGGCAGCTCATCAAGAAGCTGGTGTTTCCCATCGAGACGCTGCCTGTGAACCTGATGTATTCCGGCCTGGTGGGCGAGGCGTTTGGCCTCTTGCTCTTCATCCCCGCCTGTCTGCTACTGCGGGGCCACTTACCCTGGACCGTTGTTTATCTACCGCTGCTGCTGATCCCGCAGATGATTTTCACCACGGCTTTGTGCTGGTTCATGTCCGCTTTGGGAGCGTTCTTCCGCGACCTCGCGCAGATCAACGGCTTCCTGATGACCATCTGGTTCTTCATCACGCCCATATGCTATTCCGAGAAACAGATGGAGCACCAGATACCCGCCGGCGCCCGCCGCATCCTCACCGGAAATCCGATGTTCATTCTGGTGCGCGGGTATCGATCAATCTTCCTCGAAGGACATGCGCCGGATTGGAACGCGATTCTCGGTCTCACCTTCTGGTCGCTTGTTCTGGCGCTACTCGCGCACGGCTGGTTCTACAAGCTGCGTAAGTCTTTCGTTGACGTTCTCTAACTCCCGATGCTCAAACACATTATTGACGTGCTGGTGGCATTTGGACCGCTTGGCGTATGCGCCCTGGCATTTATCGACTCCGCCGGAATTCCGGTTTCGGCCGGTATGGATGCGGTGCTCATCCTGCTGGCGGTGAAGTCGCCGCAAATCGCGATCATCTCGGCAGTGGTCGCTGTGATCGGTTCGACGGTGGGAAATCTGGTGCTGTTCACCGCCGCGCGTAAAGGGGGACGGCGCTGGGCGGAGAAAACCGAAGGCGCGGGCCGGGCGCAACGTTTTCGCAACTGGTTCGAGCGGTACGGCCTGGTGACCATCTTCATCCCCGCGCTTTTGCCTTTCCCCATGCCGTTGAAGCTCTTCGTTGTCTCGGCGGGAGTGCTGGGAACGCGGCGGACGAGCTTTCTCGCGGTCGTCGTGCTGGCACGCATGATCCGGTACGGATGCGCCGTGTGGCTGGGTGTTGCGATGGGCCGCGAATCCCTCAGCTTTCTGGTTCGAAATACCTGGTATTTCGCGCTCGGCGGCGTGCTTCTGTTCGCCGCGCTTTATCTCCTGGTTCGCTTCAACGATTCAGCCCGGCCGGTTCGCCTCGCGCCGTAAAGCTGATTCCGCGATTCGAGAAGCGATACACTTTTAGCATTCATGACCGAAGACAAAAAAACCGATCAGCAACCAGGCAACATCGGCCGCCGCGACTTTGTTGCGGTCACACTGAGCGCTGGACTGGCGGCCAGCGCCGCAACCGCGGCAGATCTTGAAATCGTCGAGAGCGACGTCGAGATAAAAACTCCCGACGGAACCTGCGACGCCGCGTTCATTCGCCCCAGAACCGGTTCCCATGCGGGCGTGCTGATCTGGCCGGACGCGTTCGGATTGCGGCCGTCCATGCGTGAATTTGGCAAGCGCCTTGCCGCCGGCGGATATTCCGTTCTGGTGCCGAATCCCTTCTATCGTGTTTCTAAAGCTCCTTTTACGACCGCTTCCAATTTCAGTTTTCAGAATGCCGCCGACATGGCCAAGCTGCGGCCGCTGATGGCGTCGGTGAGCGCGCCCGGCAATGGTGAGAAGGATGCGGTGGCGTACGTCGCCTTCCTCGACGCACAAAACGAGGTCAGCAAGGAAAAGAAGATTGGGACCCAGGGTTACTGCATGGGCGGTCCGCTGGTGGTGAAGACGGCTGCCGTTCTTCCGGGCCGCATCGGAGCGGGCGCTTCGTTCCACGGCGGCGGTTTGGTGACCGACAAGCCCGACAGCCCGCATCTGTTGGCGCCGAAGATCAAGGCTCGCATGTATTTCGGCATCGCGGCGAGTGACGACGCCCGTCAACCCGAAGCCAAGGACAAGCTGAAGGAAGCATTTAGCGCAGCCCACGTGGCCGCCGAAATCGAAGTGTACGCCGGCGCCGCTCATGGCTGGTGCGTGCCTGACATGCCCGAGCACGACGGAGTGCCCACCTACAACAAGGCGGACGCGGAGCGCGCCTGGGGCAAACTCCTCGCTCTCTATCAGGTGGCGTTGGCCTGAAGATCGACTTGCAACCCAATCACGCTAGACTAACTGCTGAATGTCACGACGGGTTGCCGTAGTCGAAGATGAAGCCGAACTGGCTTCGCTACTGGAATACAACCTGACCAACCACGGGTTCCAGTCGCGGCTCATCGGCGGCACCAAAGGCACCCTCGCGGAACTCGAAGAATGGCGGCCGGATCTGATCGTGCTCGACGTCATGCTGCCCGATGGGGACGGCTTCGATCTGTGCCGTCAGATCCGAAAAAGCTCGACCATCGGCCGCACGCCGATCTTGTTCCTCACCGCCCGCTCGGATGAGGTCGATCGGGTACTGGGCCTCGAAATTGGCGGCGACGACTACATTACGAAACCGTTCAGCCCGCGGGAGCTGATCGCGCGAGTGAAAGCGCACCTCCGGCGCGGCGAATCCGACCAGGAAGCGGGGATCACCAAAATCGGTCCCTTCCGCCTCGACCGTGATGCGCACCGCGTGTTTCTTGTCGACAAGGAATTGCAGTTAACCTCCACCGAGTTCCGGCTGCTGGATTACTTCCTCATGAATCCGGGGAAGGCTTACAGCCGGGAGCAGCTCCTCTCGGAGGTTTGGGGCCAACAGCATTACGTCACCCCGCGTACCGTCGACGTCCACATCCGCAGGCTGCGCGAGCAAATCGAAGAGCATCCCGACGACCCGAAGTTTCTGGTCACCGTGCGCGGCTTCGGCTATCGCTTTGAGAGCGCCGCATGAGGTTCCGAATTCTCCTCAAACTCGTCGCGGCTCTCGCGGTCTTTATCGCCATCGCCCTGGTGGCCACCGACTTCCTCACCCGGCGCGTTGTAGAGCCGCAATATATGGCGCATCGCTGGCGCGAACTGGAAGACAAGGCCCGCATCCTGCAACTGACGAACCTGAGCGCCCTGGCGGACCCGGTGAGATTGCACGAGATCGCGCAGGCCTCGGGAACGCGTATCACGCTGATCTCGCGCGACGGGCAAGTGATGGCCGATTCGGCAACCGACATCTCGAACCTGGACAACCATGCGCGGCGTCCGGAAGTGACCGAAGCACTCTCTGGAAAGACGGGAAGGAGCATTCGCGGCAGCACCTCGACGGGCGTGGAGCGCTTGTATCTTGCCGTCCCCATCCCACAAGGCGTGCTGCGCCTTTCGATCCCGCTTTCCGAAATTGCGCACGATGAGCAGGAGATACGAATGCGGACCATGCAAAGCGCAGCACTGGCGTTTGTCCCCGTCGTGCTCATTGCCCTCTATCTGGCGCTGACCACCTCTTACAGGCTCGGCAGCCTGATCGCTTACGCCGGCGAACTCGCAAACGGAAATTTTCATTCGCGCCTGCCGGACTATAAGACCGGTGAACTCGCCATCCTCGGCCGCAAGCTCAACGAGACCAGCGCGAAGCTGGGCCGCACCGTGCAGCAATTGCAGACGGAGCATACGGAGCTCGAAAAGCTGGAGCGTATCCGGAAAGACTTCGTCATCAATGTGTCGCACGAGTTGCGCACGCCGCTGGCATCCATCCAGGGCTACACCGAAACACTCATGGACGGAGCCATTCATGACGAGGCGAATAACATGCGCTTCCTGACGATCATCCGGCACAACGCCGAGCGCCTGGCGCGTCTGACGGCCGACCTGCTGGCTCTTTCTCGAATTGAAATGAAGACGCAGGAGTTCCGCTTTGCGGCGTACCGCGTCAACGAACTGGTGGCGGACATTCTGGATGCCATACGCCCCATCGCAATGAAGAAGCACATCGACCTGAAACAGGACCCGGCGCCGCAGGGATCGGAGGTGTTCTGCGATTCCGAGGCGTTGTATCAGATTCTGAGCAACCTGGTGGACAACGCCGTCAAATACACGCCGGAATATGGGCACATCACCGTGGGGGTGAGGCAGGTCCCCACCAGCGACGCTCCCAAGATGATCGAGGTTTTTGTGCAAGACACCGGGATGGGAATTCCGCCAGAGGACCAGCCCCGCTTGTTTGAGCGGTTCTACCGCGTGGATAAAGCGCGGTCTCGCGAACTGGGAGGCACGGGCCTGGGTCTCGCGATCGTAAAACACCTGGTGCGCACGCATGGAGGCGAAGTACGGGTGGAAAGCGAAATGAACCAGGGCTCTACGTTCTTTTTCACACTCCCGGTGGAAGAAGTGGAAGCCCATGTGACCGAGGAACTTCATCCACAGTTCACTACCTCTTAACCCGTTCGTAACAGCGAAACAGCTAACCTGACTTCAGCGGTTCAAACATCATGAAAAAGATTGTACTGATTGAAGACGATTCCGACCTGTTCGCTCTGTTGAAGTACAACCTCGAAAAAGAGGGCTTCACCCTGACCGGATCGCAGACGGGCCGCGGCGCGCTCGACCTGTGCCGTCGCGTTCGGCCGGATCTGATCCTGCTCGACATCATGCTGCCCGATTCGGATGGACTCGATATCTGCAAAGGCATTCGCAACGATTCTGAACTGGCTACGGTGCCCATCATCTTCCTCACGGCCAGAGCGTCGGAAACGGATCGAATTGTGGGCCTCGAACTGGGCGCGAACGATTACATCGTGAAGCCCTTTTTCGTGCGCGAGCTGATCGCCCGCATCAAGCTGCAGTTCCGTACCCAGCAGACCCCAGCGCGGGTGCTGAAAGCCGGGGGCATCGAACTCGATCGTTCCAGTTGCAAGGCGAGGCTGAACTCCGAACTGCTGTCGCTCACGGCAACCGAATTCCGCCTTCTTGAGTTTCTGATGAGCCGCACCGGCGTGGTGTTCAGCCGGGAGCAGTTGCTGGATGCTGTTTGGGGGCAGGACCGGGCCATCACAGATCGCACGGTGGACGTTTACATTCTGCGGCTCCGCCAGAAGATCGAGTCCGACCCTACGAACCCGAGGATCATCCACTCCGTTCGCGGTTTTGGTTATACGTTTGAACCCAGGATGCAGACTCCGGATTCAACGCGGACCGAGGCGCTGGCCGCCCGATAGCCTTATTTTGGTCCCGGCGTACTTTAAGACTAAGGTTAGTGCCTTGTATTGCCGATGATCTAAACTGATGCGGGCTTCCTGAACCTGCACATTTAGCGTCGAAAACTCTGATGAATCCTGTCTTGCGGAGCGGGTCGGAATCGCGGGATGATGGCCTTACAAACACTTCATCCATGGCAACGGTGCCCATCGTTCTTCGCGGAGCCGGAGAACAAGGCTACATTCCCCCGGTTCCGGGTTCCCTGAAAGAGACTGGGCTTTCCGCAAGCTTCTTAGAGCAGCTCATTCTAAACCACTTGTACCGCCGTGGGGAGATGAGCGGCCGCGTGATCGCGGATGCTGTCGGGTTAGACTTCCGCGTGATTGAGACGATCCTTGAGGAATTCAAACTTCGCCAGATCATTGAAGTCAAAGGCTCTTTAGGGTACGGCCTGGTGTCGTCTACATTCGCTTTATCGGAAACGGGACGGAAGCGCGCCAGGGACTCGGCCTCCATCAACGGGTACTGCGGTCCTGCTCCGGTACCGATCTACCAGTACGCAGCCGTCGTTGAGGCGCAGCGACCCAAAAAGGGCTGGATCACCCGCGAAAAGCTCGTCGAGGCCTACCGTCACATGGTGATGACGGATCGCGCCCTTTCGCAGATCGGCCCGGCTGTGAATTCAAGCCGTTCCTTCCTGGTTTACGGCGAGCCCGGCAACGGCAAAACCTATCTGGCCGAAGCGCTGGCCGATATCGACCCCACCCCGATTTTCATCCCCTACTCGATCGAGCACAACGGATTGATCATTCAGGTTTTCGATCCGCTGATTCACCGGCCGGTCGAGCGCGGCGATCGCAGCATCGGTCTGGTAAATCATCAGCGGGCGTCCGATAGCCGTTGGGTGCTCTGCCGCCGTCCTTTCGTGGTCACCGGCGGCGAACTGAGTCTGGAGATGCTGGAACTCAGCTATAACGAGAACATCAAGGTATACGATTCCCCCTGTCATCTGAAGGCCAACAACGGAATCTACCTGATCGATGACTTTGGCCGGCAAAAAGTGTCCCCCACCGATGTCCTGAATCGTTGGATTGTTCCCATGGAAAGCCGCGTGGACCACCTCCGCTTGCCGACGGGCGGCAAGGTCACAGTACCGTTTGAGGTATTTCTGATCTTTTCAACGAACCTGAGTCCGCAGGGACTGGGCGACGAAGCTTTTCTGCGCCGCATTCAATATAAGATGTTTGTGCAGAATCCGGACGTGCGGGAGTTCGTGCTCATTTTTCGCGGGCTGTGCGTTGAAAAAGGGCTTCACTGCGATGTCGATATGCTGGACAGGTTCCTTGAGCGGCGCTACCTCTCCACAGCCAAGTCGTTTCGCCGTTGCCACCCACGCGACTTGATCTCGCACGCTCTGGATCTAATGGAATTCGAGCGCCTGCCGCGCCAGTTGACAGACGACATTCTCGATCGCGCTTACGAGAGCTGTTTCGTCGAATAGAAGCGGCTACGGGCTACTTCGCAGCCGGTTCATGCATCAGAAGCGCCGCGTCGTGGAGAATCTCCCGCTCCTCCGCGTTGAACTTGCTGTGGAAGTCGGCGGTCTTCATTCTCGCTTCACGAGCCCAGACTGGCATGTGCCTGTAGGTTTCGAGTTCGTCGCGTAGCGCCTGTCTTCGCGCCAGGGGCAGGGTTGACAGCTCCTTCACTACCTTGCGAACATCTTCCTTCTTTTTCTGGGGTAACACATCGAATCTGCGAAACCGATTAAACCACGCTTCCCGTTGCTGGGGAGACAGGGCATCCAGTTGTTCGAGGCCCTTTTCGATGCGCGCGCGCCGTTCGGGGGGCAGATCCGCAAGCGCCTGCGCCCGCTCCTCGCTGGACATCTTGCTGAGACGCTCCAACCGCTCTACAACAGCGAGGCTGAGCTCGGTGTGCGGAGTCGCTGGGCTGGAACCCGAAACCGACGGGCGCGACTCAACGGCTTTTGCGGGCTCGCTCCCTGGGACCGTTAAGAGAAAAGCGGCGATTGCGGCGCTGATCACATTGATCTCGCCGGGTCTTTACTGACTTCGCTGAACGAATCCAGTTGGTGCAGCAGTTGCATGTCGTCGATTGCCCGGTCCACCTGTTCAGCCTCCACCGGGGAAATCACCCGCGGCGCGGACGCCACTGTTCGGGGCACGAATTGAGTGTGACCTGACGCGACGAACGGGTTCCGTACATAGACGCTCACCGCCAGAACGGCGGCGATTGCCGAAAACGTGAACGCGGGTTTCAACATCCGGGCCGCCACAAGCCGGCCGATCTCCACAAACCACGGCTCTGGCGGCAGGTGAGCCAACCGCGAAGCAAAATCGCTATTGAAGTTTGTGTTTTGTAATTCCGGTTGCCAGTCGTCCAGTAACTGCCAGATGGCCCTCTGGCCCTCTACGTAGTCACGGCAGCGCTCGCAATCTTCCAGATGGGCACGTAATCGCGCTCCGTCGGGCCCGCGGACCTTGCCGGCGACAAATGCCACCAGAGTTGCTTCACCACCTCGAATAGCCTTAGGACACATATCACTCCCACCCGTTACAGACTATAAACCTAAACCATGTGCGAGAGTCGCGCTCGAAGTGTTTCATATGCGCGAAACAGCAAAGACTTTACGGCCGATTCTGAACACGATAGTACTATTGCGATCTGGGAATACTCCATCTCATCATATTTATGCATCAGGACAGCCGCCCGCTGCTTCTCCGGGAGCAGCGCGATCGCCTGCCTTACCTCCGCCAGACGGGTGGCGTAAACCATGGACTGCTCGACATTTGGCTTCCGGTCCGCCAGCTGCATCGCAGGCGAGTTCGGAGCCGCATCGTCCAACCGTTCCTGGCTTCGTTCCTTTTTCCCGTCCCGAAGCCAGTTCAGGGCCAGGTGCATGGCGATCCGGAATAACCATGTAGTGAATTTCGCGGTCGGAACGTAACTCTCCCTGGAGCGAAAAACACGAAGAAATACTTCCTGAGCCAATTCTTCGGCAACGGAACGGTCCTGGACCATACGAAACAGGAAATTGATCACCGGGTTGCGATGCTTTTCCAGCAGCAAACCGAAGCTGGAACCGTCGCCGTCTTTGACCTGAAGCATCAGCGTCGCATCCAGGTCGGCGCCCGGACTGGCTGCCCCGCCCGTTTGTGACCTTTGCCCGACGAAAGACTCTGCCATTCGATTCATCGCCGTTTCTTCCACTACTCCTCCTTGAGAGAACGCTCCATCAACGAGCGGATCGCCTGCTCCGGCGACCGCCTCGACTCAAGCACGGCGTTGACCTGAGATGCGATCGGCATGTCCACCCCCAGCCGTATCCCTAGCTCCACCGCGACACCCGCCGTCCTGACGCCCTCGGTGGTCTTCTTATTTCCACAAAGCACCTCAGTAGCCCGATTACTGCGCGTTAATGCAATCCCCAGTTGCCTGTTGCGACTGAGTTCCCCTGTGCAAGTAAGTACGAGATCACCCAAACCTGATAATCCCCCCATTGTACGGGGTTGCGCGCCCATTGCGCCAGCTAAACGCGTTAATTCCGCTAAACCACGCGTGACCAGGGCCGCCACGGCGTTGTGACCAAGATCCAGACCGACTGCCATCCCAGCACCGATGGCCACCACGTTCTTGAGAGCGCCGCCCAATTCCACGCCGGTAACGTCTTCACTCGAGTACACACGAAAGAACGGGCGTGCGAACGCGCTTTGCACCCTCAGCACCGGCTCGTTCCGGCCAGCAACCACCACCGCGGTGGGTTGACAAGCGGCCACTTCGGTCGCGAACGACGGGCCACTCAGCGCCAGAATGCGATCCTGCGAAACGCCGGCCGCCAGGCCGACTACTTCCGTCATACGGAGCAGCGTATGGGGTTCCAGTCCCTTAGTGGCGCTCACCAGGAGCGCGCTCTCAGAAATCTTCAGGCCCGTCAGGACTTCTCTTAGGAAAGCGGAAGGAATCGCCACTAGAATAATACCGGCGTCGGCCACACAGATCTGCGCGTCATGCGACACCGAGATCCGGTCATCCAGCCGGACGCCTGGCAGATAGCGGGGGTTCTCGCGAGACGCGGCCGTTTGCGACGCAAGGTCCCGATTGTGAATCCACAAACTGGCTGAATCGAAGTTCGGCGCCAGAACCGTCGCCAACGCCGTGCCCCAACTGCCCCCACCGAGCACCGCGAGATGGCTCAAGCCCCTGATCTCCCAGGAGAAGTTCTCCCTAGCGAAGATCTCCCCAGGGAAAACAGGCTCTCCGTGCCGGATCGGAGCCGTTCCAGGTTGCCTTTGTGACGCCAAAGAATCAGGACTGCCGCGATGATGGACGCAGCTTCCAGGGGCCAGTGAGGACGCACGATCATCCAGACAGCCAGCGGAAACATCAATGCCCCCAATATAGAGCCCATCGAGATAAAACGCGTCCGCCAAACGGCCAAAACGAACACCACAAAAACCGCCAGGACCGCCGCGGGAGCTAAATACAAGAACGCGCCAGTGAAACTGGCCACCGCTTTACCCCCTTTGAAGTTCAGAAAAACCGGGAATGCGTGGCCCAGGAGCACTGCGACACCGGCGGCGCTGGTCCAGAGTTCACTTCCATTGGTCAGGCGGCCGGCGATCCACACCGCCGCAAACGCCTTCAGTGCGTCCAGCAGCAGCGTCAACACGCCAATTCCCCGCCCCGTCGTCCGAAAGACATTGGTCGCGCCAATATTTCCACTCCCCGACGCCCGAACGTCCCGGCCGGTCTTGAGCTTCACCAGCAAGTATCCGAACGGAATGCTTCCCAACAGGTATGCGAGGACGAGAACGAAGAGGATGGTCACAGGGCGAATGTGACCAGTTTCTCGTATTTCGATCCGCCGGGCGCCGGGCGGCTGAGGTAGAGGTGGAAATCACGCGCTTCGGTGAGGCCGAAACAGGCGGCCGCATGTGCTTCCAGTAGATCGCGCACCTGCTTCAACGGCGAATCGGGCCGGATGCGCGCGAGCGTCAGGTGCGGGCTATATGCGCGCTTTTCGCGGGGGACGCCCACTTCGGCCAGCGCTTCATCGGTGTCGTGCGCCAGTTGAGCAAGCGCCTGAGGCGCACGCACTCCGGCCCACAGCACGCGCGGCGAATAAGGATTGGGAAACAAACCAAGCCGCTCCACTTCGAGCACAAACGGCCCAGGCTTCCGCATTCGCTCAAGCGCATCCACCACCAGTTTGAGTTTCTCCTCCGGCCACTCTCCGAGAAATTTGGTGGTCAAATGGAAATTCTCCGGCGGGCTCCATTGCAGACGTAACCGGGGAATGAACGGCCGAAGCAGGTCGTACAGATGTTCGACCACGGGAGGAGCGAGTGAGAGACCAGTAAAGAGACGCATCGGGGAAAATCAATTCTTACCGCTTTTGTAACTCCTTATGCAAGCGTTCGGCGCTATTCTTCCACGTTCGTTTTATTCGAGGGCCGCGGCTGAGGTGGCGCGCGATCTCCTGGGCCGCGTCCTGGTGCACGGCGAATGCGCGGGACGGATAGTCGAGACGGAGGCCTATCTCGGCCTCGACGACCTGGCGGCGCACTCGTCTCGCGGGATCACCCCCAGAACGCGCGTGATCTTTGGACCCCCTGGGCACGCGTACGTTTACTTCATTTACGGCATGCACGAGTGTTTGAACGTGGTTGCCGAGCCCGACGGGACGCCAGGCTGCGCGTTGATACGGGCGCTGGAGCCTTTGGCTGGGCTTGAAACGATGCGAAAGCGGCGGGGTCGTCCGGGCATTCGCGATCTGGCTTCGGGACCAGGGAAACTGACTCAGGCCATGGGGATTACGCGCCAGCAGAACGGTGCGGACCTGACGTGTGGGGGAATGAGGATTCTCAACGGGAAAGCGGCGCCGTTTGAAGTCGAGATCACGCCTAGAATCGGGATTTCGGTTTGCGCGGATTGGCCGCTGCGGTTTGTGATCGCAGGGAGTCGGTTCGCAAGTCGTTATTGAACGCTCAACGCGGCCGGCAAAACAGCATCTTCACTCCCCGTGGTCACCCAAAATGCCTCCGGCTGGTTCGTGGGCATACTGCCTGCCGTGACGTTGACAGTTAATGAAGTGGGACTCGTCACGGTCACGCTATTTACCTCGATGCCCGGAATCGGATTCACCACGGTGGTCCCCTGCACGAAGTTGGTGGAAATCCCCGTAACGGTGATGTCAGCGTTCGAGCCGACGGTCAGAGTGCGGGTGCTGAGGGAACCGATGTAGGCTTCTCCCACTGGCAACTGGTTGTTGAACATCCCTCGCTCCAGAAAGATCGCCATATCGCCGCGAAGCACCGGGTCAGCCGGGCAGAAGGTCGTAGGGCTGCATCCCGATGTGATGTTGTCCTGCCGCATACGCTGAATGAAGCTGAACCCAAAGGCATTCGACGGCACGTCGGTAAAATACGGCGTTGGCGGGTAGGGGACCTGCGCGCTCGACCCATACCGCGCGCGGACGATCAGAACCGCCATCTGGGCGCGCGTCACGGAATCATTGGGACAGAAGTTGCCGCCTCCGCACCCGGTCGTAATCCCCAGATTGAAGAGTTGCTGGATCTGATCGAAGCCGAAGCTACCGGGCGGCACGTCGTTGAAGAACGGCGTGGGCGGCACGGGAGCCCCGGCAGGCCCATAAATCGAAGTGATGAGGAAGACGGCCATCTGGGCGCGCGTCACGGGCGCGGTCGGGCAATAGTCGTCGGAGCTGCAACCGTCGGTCACATTACTCTGCTTGAGCAGGTCCACCGCGTCGAAATAGTATTCGGAAGGCAGCACGTCGGCGAACTGTTGCAGGGTTGCGTCCTGTGTCACCGTCACATTGATGCCGGCAATCTGGATCGTACCGGTGCGCTGCGCACCCGTCGTATTCTGGGTGAGCGAGACCGTTTCATAGCCGCTATTGATGCCCGTACTTGTTCCCAGCGTGATCCAAGAGGCGCTCGTCAAGGCGCTCCAGTTACACGTCGAAGGATTCGCCGCGATGATGGAGAGACTGGTATCGGCCATCGCCCCATCGAGGGCAAGTGACGCGGGTTGCACGCTCATTGTGCAGGCTTGATTCGTAAGCTCGGAAACGGTCAGGCTGGTATAGTTCACCGTCGCCAGATCCGGCCGCCCGTCCGCATTGAAATCCGCCTCCAGCACAGACTGCGGACCGGCCCCAACCGCGAACGGACTCCCCGTGGCCGCTGAGAAAAAGCCGGTTCCGCTGCCCACCAGCACCGTCACGGAGTTGCTGGTCGCGTTGGCTACCGCCAGGTCCAGATGTCCATCGCCGTTCATGTCTCCCGCCACTATCCATGTGGGAAAACCGCCGGTCGCGAAAGGGCCTGAAGGCGCCGCGGAAAATGCTCCCGTCCCGTCCCCCAGGAGAATCGAAACGTTATTCACTCCCGAGTTCGCGATGGCCAGATCCAGGTGACCGTCTTCATTGAAGTCGCCGGACGCCAGCGCAATGGGCGAAAGGTTGCCGGGCGCGTTCGACGCCTCAAACGGGCTGCCAGGCGCCGCGGCGAAGTTGCCGGTACCATCACCGAGCAGAACCGTTACGTTATTGCCGGCGAAGTTGGCCACCGCCAGGTCCGGATTGCCGTCGCCGTTAAAATCCCCCGCGATCACGGCCCGCGGTCCCGCGCCAGTCGGGAACGTTGAAGCAATGAACGACGCCTGGCCATTGCCCATCAGCACCTGCACTTGATTGGCGCGATTGAGAGCGATCGCGAGATCCTGGTTGCCGTCATGGTTGAAATCCGCGACGGCGATGGAGAACGGCCCAGGGCCTACGGCAAACGGAAATCCCGGAGCTTGCAAGAAACCGCCCTTGCCATCACCCAGAAATATGGACAGTTGGCCGGCATCGCTTGTCAATCCGTTGTCGGAGAGCGCGAGATCCAGAATCCCGTCGTTATTGAAATCGCCCGTGACGATGGTTTCCGGACTGAAGGCAACCCCGATGGGGCTTCCCGCGGTTTGAAACCCTCCGCTGCCGTGATTCAGAAGAATGGTGATGCTGCCTCCCCCTCGAAAGTCGTTGGTGTACTCGTTGGCGATTGCCAGGTCTGGTTTACCATCCCCGTTGAAGTCGCCTGTTGCGATCGCGATGGGGCTGGTGCCCGCGGGAAAAGGACTGCCAGGCACGGCGGCGAATAGGCCTACGGTCTGGCCGTGGGCGGCGGTGGTCAAGAGCAGGGCGAGCGAGAGCTTTGCCGTATGGCGGTTCAAGGACATTCGCGTATGGCGCTCTTCTATTCCACGACACAGAAAGTACCGTGTAAATCGGGGAAACCCCTCTTGCCATCGGGAGGAGACCCTAAGGTTCTTACGACCGCAAACCGGTAATAATAGGAGATTCCTATGCCGGATGCATTTCAGTTCAGCCGCCGCCGCTTCGTGGCCGGCGGTGTCGCCCTCGCCGCGACCCGTTTCCCTGCCGGTGCGCAGGTTTGCGCGTTGATTCCAGAACAGGAGCAGGGGCCTTTTTACCTCGCTGACGAGCTTGTGCGTTCCAACATCGTCGAGGGCAAGCCGGGCTTACCGCTCAGCCTTCATATTGTCGTGATGGACGTCCGCAGTTGTACACCGCTCGCCAACGCGGCCGTCGATATCTGGCATTGCGATGCGCTCGGGCTGTACTCCGGCTTCACGAAGCAAAACCTCATGGGTCCCGGAGGACCTCCGCCTGGTGGACAGCGCGGGATGGGACCGCCGCCGGAAAACCATCCAAGCGACGCACTCACTTTCCTGCGCGGAATTCAGCTTACGGATTCAAACGGCGCGGTAACATTCCAAACGATCTTTCCCGGATATTACATGGGCCGGACGAATCACATTCATTTCAAAGTCCGACTGGGAGGCGGTGAATCTCAGCGAACGTATCAAGCGGGGCACACTTCGCACACCGGACAGATCTTTTTCCCGGAAGAGCTTGCGGTCGAATTGATGGCGCAAGAACCTTACCGCAACCACAAGATACATCGCACCACGCAAGAGGAGGACCAGGTTTATGGCGATCAGCACGGCAAGCTATCGGTAGCGCGGGTAGATCCTCTGAGTTCCGGGCTTCGCGCGGAACTGATCGCCGCGGTTGATCCCTCCGCGACACCCGGTCCGGCGGGGCGGATGGGCGGTCCACGGGGACCGCGCAATTAAGTTGCACTCATTGTTGTAACCCAAAAACATTAGCGCCCGTAGAAGGCAGGAGAAAGGGGAAGCTCCATGCAGACTTCTACCAAAAAGACGGTTCAAATTCTCGCGGCGCTGGCATTCTCAGGCGCGGCATGTTACGGCCAGGTTACTTTCAACCAGATACACCTTTTCCCCGAACCGGGACCAAGCGCGCCCGAATGCACGCTGGTGGAAACCAGCCCCGGCGTGTTCTATGGAACCACCAGCACCGGCTCCGGCGGCCCTTCCACGCTCTTCATGGTGACCAGCACCGGGACGTTTCAGATTGTTCACACCTTCGAAACGTCCGAGGGCGTCAACCCCTCGGGCACGCTCACTCAGGTCTTGAACGGAACCATCTATGGCGTCACTACCAGCGGCGGAGCCAATGGATTTGGGACCATCTTCCGGTCCGATCTCAGCGGCAATATCACCGTGGTTTACAACTTCACGGAACCCACGGACTACTACCCTACGCCTTACTCCCTGATTCAAGCTACTGACGGGCGGCTCTATGGAACGATCGGCTCGAACCTCAGCACCGCCTACGTGCTCGGGGAGGGACGCCCCGTCGCACTGCATTTCTTCTCGCAAGCCGAAGGCATTGTCGCCGGTCCTCTCACCCAGGCTGCGGACGGAAACCTGTACGGTCTAACTTCGGTCGGTATTTACCAACTCACCACCGCGGGGCAGTTCAAGATGATCTACACCTTCACGGGCGAAGATGGGACGAATCCGGATGGCAACTTGACGCAGGCCTCCAACGGTCGGCTTTATGGTGTCAACTCGTTCGGAGGCGCGAACAACTATGGAACTGCATTCTCGGTATCGACGCAAGGAGATTTCCGCGTGGAGCACGCCTTCACTGGAGAACCTTCGGACCTGGGATTTCCTTTTACTGGAACAGCGCGGGCCGATGACGGAAACATCTACGGCGCAGCGGGGCTGGGTGGGGGGTCTCTATTCCAGATCACCACTGCCGGAGACTTTACGACGTTGGTCGATTTCCCAGGCAGCATACCGGGAGGCGATCCAAATTTTCCCAGTCCCGCCGTTGTTCAGGGTAGCGACGGCGACCTCTACGGAGTGCAGACCACCTTCGGCGGCACGGTCTACAGCGTCGGCCTCGGTCTGCCTGCGCCCACACCCGCCGTCACCAGCTTCTCACCGGCAAGCGGCGCACCGGGAAGCAGAATCCTCGTGGTGGGAACGAATCTGCTCGGGGCCACCGCCGTTTCGTTCAACGGAACGCTCGCCGAGTACGAAGTCTTGAGTGCGCACTCGATTGCGGCCATCGTGCCAAACTCCGCTACCACGGGTCCGATCTCAGTGATCACGCCGCACGGAACGGCCACCAGCGCAGCGTCGTTTACTGTGACTCAGTAACTCGCCCGCGAAAAGACGATACGGCCCAGGCGATTACGGCTATCCAGGCAATCAGGCTGACCAGCGCACCCGCCGCGAACCAATCCGAATGGTATCGAAACACCAGGTCGTGATCGCCCGCCGGAACAATGACTCCCATCAGGGCGAGATCCACGGGAAGCAGCGGTTGCGGCTGGCCGTCGATCTCGGCTCGCCAGCCTGGATAGTAAGGAACAGAGAGACGCACCAGCGTCGCCAGCGAAGCCTGGTAATGGGCGCGATAGAAATCGCCCTGGTAGTGAGTCAGTTGAATCGTCGCAGGGCCGTTTGCCGGAATCGCGGGCCGGCCCTCGACAACGCCCTGCCTGGATGGATCGAGTAAGGCGATTTGACGCGCGGAATCCTCCGCACCGGCTGCCGTCGCGACGGACTGCGGCACGGAAAGGCGAGGCAGCGCCGCTGGATTCGGAAAGAATCGGCCGTGAGGAACATCCAGCTTCGCGGTCACCGCCAGAGAATCGAGCAAACGAGGATTTGTCCGGGATGCCTGCATATAGCGCGCATACCGACGCAGGAACAGCGGGTTGTATCCATAAGTCACCTCGATGCGACTATCGAGCGCCCCGTTCAGCGGCCCAAAGGCAGGAGAATCCGCCGGCGCCCAGACGCGCGCCAGTGGACCGGCTGCCCCCGACCCGGCGACAACTTCCGCGAAGCGCTGTTCGAGGCTTCCGTAGAGGCTCTCGAAACTCGCGCGAGCGTAAGCCAGGCGATTGTGGTCCATGTTCCAGTACCACAGATCGCCCATTACGACAGCCAGGAGAGCGAAGGGCAACCAGCGAGAGGTGAACCGCGCTCGCAGAGCGGAAACACCGGCGGCGGCCAGCAGCGCCAGTCCCCACGCGACGATAAACCAATCGTGAATGGGCGAACGGACGCTGCGCAAACCCGGCAGGCGCGAGAGTAACGAGTACAAGCCGCCGGACGGGCCAAAGGCGTACCAGGTGGCAGAGACAATCAGAGCCAGCGCCAGCCACCGGACGCGCGCCACTGTCAAACCCACAAGGGCCAGCGGTAGAAGAAGTATCCCCTGGTACAGATAAAACTGCGTGATGTCCTGCGGGCCGGAATAGTTTCCTTCCGGCGCATGGTAATGATCTGGGCTCAGCATGGTCAACAACGCTCCGGGCGCCAGCACGGCGTTCGCGCTTTGGGAGTAGCTCACAGTAGAGCGCTCCGTCTGGGATGTGAACTCCAATCCAGGCAGCGTCATCGCGGCGGGAAGAACCGCGCAGCCCACCGCCACGGTCCCCAGCACAAAGGCAACGTTGCGAACCGGACGCCGCTCTTTGACGGAGTCGACCGCCACCAGCAGCGCGAAGGCACAAAGCGCGTAGAGCGCCGTTTGGAAATGGCCAATGAGAACCATACTTCCGGCTACGATCGCGGCCGCAGGAAGCCACCTGAGTGAATGGACTGCGCGCAGCCCCGCCCACAGCAGCCAGGGAAATACCGCCGCGGTTTGAAAGATTCCCGTGTGCGAACTGTGTCCGGCGAAGAACCCCGACAGTGCGTAGAACGCACCGCAGAAGACCCCCGCCCAACGGCTGCGAAACAAGTCGCGAGCGAACAGGAACGCACCAAAGGCGGCGATGAAACAATGCAGCGCGGTCTCCCATTCAATCGCGCGCGGAGTGATGCCGATCAGGAAGAAAGGCCAGTTCAAGGGATACCAGGCGCCCACCTGGGGATCTGCGAGGAAGGGCATTCCAGAGAAGAGATAGGGCGTCCAAAACGGGAGATGACCCGCGCGGAGTTCGTCCGAGAAATACTTCTGCGCGGTGTAGTGATAATCGGCGGCATCCCATTGGATGGAGGCCGCGGAATCAAATAAGGGAACCGCGTAAAAGAGCAAAACGGCAATGGCGAACAGCAGCGCGATCATGGGAATCGAAAGACCGGCGGACTTGACAGTGGCCTTGTCTGGCTGAGCGGCGATAGCTTTCCGCCTGCGGGATCGCGACGACATCTCCACATATCTTGCCACCCTCATCGTGGTGATACCTTCGTTCTAGATGGCCACGCCCGCATTCCGCATCGATAAAGACTCTCTCGGCGAAGTCAAGGTACCCGCCGAACATCTATGGGGCGCACAAACGCAGCGCTCCATCGACCTATTCAAAATCGGCGTCCATCGCTTTCGCTTCGGGCGCGGCGTCATCCGGGCTTTCGGCATTCTGAAGAAATCGGCGGCGCTGGCCAACGGTGAACTGGGCGAGATCTCTCCCGAGAAGGTCGATCTGATCGTCCGCGCGTCGCAGGAAGTGATCGAAGGCAAGCTGGACGGCGAGTTTCCCCTGGTCGTGTTCCAGACCGGCTCCGGCACACAGACCAACATGAATGCCAACGAAGTCATCGGGAACCGGGCCATTCAGCTTGCCGGAGGCGTGGTGGGGTCGAAGAAGCCGGTGCATCCCAATGACGACGTGAACCGGAGCCAGTCGTCGAACGACACCTTCCCGACCGCCATGCACATTGCGACCGTGGAGGAGATCAGCGCGCACTTGATCCCCGCCGTTACCCAGCTCAAAGGCACGCTGGATGCTAAGGCGCGCGATTATGCCAATGTCGTCATGGTGGGACGCACGCACTTACAGGACGCCACGCCCATCATGCTGGGCCAGGTGATCTCTTCGTGGGTGGCGCAGCTTGAACAAGCCATCGCCCAGATTCAGCATGCGCTGGGAGGAGTTTTGGAACTGGCGATCGGCGGCACCGCCGTCGGCACCGGCCTCAACTCCGATGAGCGTTTCGGCGATACGGCGGCGCGCTACATCGCGAAGGAAACGGGCAAGCCTTTCGTGGCCGCGCCGAATAAGTTCGCGGCTCTGGCGGCGCACGACGCCATGGTGAACGTGAGCGCGTCGCTGCGAACCTTGGCTGGCGCGCTGATGAAGATCGCCAACGATGTGCGCTGGTACGCCAGCGGTCCCCGCGCCGGCATCGGCGAACTGCGCATTCCGGAGAACGAGCCAGGCTCTTCCATCATGCCCGGCAAGATCAACCCCACGCAGTGCGAGGCGCTCACCATGGTCGCCGTGCAAGTGTTCGGCAACGATGCGGCGGTGGCTTTCGGCGGCTCGCAGGGCAATTTCCAGTTGAATGTGTATAAGCCCGTGATGCTGCACAATGTCCTCGAATCCGCTCAACTACTCGGCGATGCCTGCATCTCGTTTGACGAGCACTGCGCGCGGGGCATTGAGCCCGAGACGAAGCGCATCCAGCGGAACCTGGCCGATTCGCTGATGACCGTGACTGCGCTCAACCACCACCTCGGCTATGAAAAGTGCGCCAAGATCGCTCTCACCGCCCACCGTGAGGACCTGAACCTGCGCGAGGCCGCCTTGAAGCTCGGTTTTGTGACCGGCGAAGAATTTGACGCGTGGGTTCGGCCCGAAGAGATGACCCATCCGTCAAAGAAGTGATATGAAAAATTTCCTTCGCGATCTTGGGTTTGCGGCGCGCTCGCTGCGCAAGAGCCCCGGCTTCTTCGCACTCGCCGTTCTTACGCTGGGGCTTGGAGCGGCGGCCACGACCGCTATTTTCTCGCTCTTCTATCAAGTGCTTCTGCGCAGTCTTCCCGTAGAGCAGCCGGAGCGCCTCGTCGTGCTGCATGCGGAAGGGCTCGACCTGCCGGGGAGCACGTCGAAAGACAACTATGAAAGCGTATTCTCCTACCCTTTCTACACAAGTCTGCGCGATGGCTCCAAGGCATTTCAAGGCTTGGCCGTGCGGGTCGGGGCGAATATCCAACTGGAATCGAAGGGTGAGGCGGAACGCGCTTCGGCCGAGATGGTCTCCGGTAATTTCTTCGAGGTGCTCGGATTGCACCCCGGCCTGGGCCGCCTGCTTTTCCCCTCCGACGACATTGCCGGCAAGCCCAACTCCGTTGCGGTGCTGTCGTTCGATTACTGGACAAAGCACTTTGGCCGCCAGCCTTCCGCGCTGAACCAGAGCCTCACCATTAACGGCAACCTGTTCACGGTGGTGGGCGTCGGACCCGAAGGTTTTCACGGCATCCACAGTGGCGATGACCCGGATCTGTTTTTGCCGGTCACCACGAAGGGCCTGCTGGACCCTGAATGGTCCGACGCATTTCAATCGCGCTCCAGGCACTGGCTGACGGTTTTCGGCCGGCTCGCGCCAGGGATGGATCGGCGGCAAGCCCTGGCGGCGCTTCAGCCGATTTTCGCTTCCAACGTAAGAGAAACCATTCGCGTTCTCAAGATATCGAGTCCCCGAAAAGTGCGGGAGTTGGAGAGCAAACGAGCCGAGCTTCTTCCGGCATCGCAGGGCTTGAATGAACTGGAGAAGCAATGGCGTGAACCATTGCTCGTGCTGATTGCGATGGCCGGGCTGCTGCTGCTGATTGGCTGCGCGAATCTCGCCAATCTCTTGCTGGCGCGCGGACTAAATCGATCGCGCGATACGGCCATTCGCTCCGCTCTCGGCGCCAGCCGCGGACGCATCGTTTCCATGTTGCTGGCGGAAAGCCTGCTCGTTGCGGCAGGAGGAGTTGTGCTCGGGCTGGCGCTCACGCCGCTGCTGACCGGCGGCATTCTTCGACTTCTGCCGGAAGGCGAAGTATCCGGCTGGATCTCGAACGGGATCGAGTTTCCCATTCTGGCCTTCTGCTGCCTGCTGCTGCTGGCGACCGGTATTCTCTCCGGGCTCGCGCCCGCGTGGCAATCGTCGCGAACCAACGAGACAGCTCTGCTGAGCGACCGAACGGGACAGGCGGGCAGCCTTTCCCCGACCATTCGTAAAGCGCTCGTCGTGGGGCAACTGGCACTGGCTCTCGTGCTCTTATCCACCGCCGGCCTGTTCGGCAGGAGCCTCGCGAATCTGATCCAGCACAACCCCGGGTTCCGCGCCGAAAACATGTTGAACTTCAATATCGACGCCGGGGCCCTGCACTACCCTCTGGGACGGGCGATGGCTCTTTATCGCGACCTGACGACCAGTCTCAGGAGTCAACCGGGCGTCGAGTCCGTGGCGCTGGCGACGGGTACGCCATTATCGGGAAGCGAAAGTGGAACCAACGTCACCGCGGAAGGTTACACGGAACGCGAAGGCGAGGACATGGACGCCGATTTCGTGGTTGCCTCCCCTGGTTACTTCCGCGCGCTCGGAGCCGCACTTGCATCCGGACGTGACTTTAGCGCGAGCGACTCGGCAGGCACCCCCAAAGTGGCCATCGTGAACCGCGCGTTCGTGAAGCGCTTCATCCATGGCCGCGACCCGATCGGCATGAAGATGGAGCATGGCGGGGGGAAGCAGCTCGATCTCACGATCGTTGGGGTAGCGCCGGATATCAACGCCAACGGCTTGCGCAAGCCCGCCAAACCGACCTTTTATGAAGCGTTCGACCAGGCTTTCGACAGCAAGTCGCCGTACGTCCCTGGCGCGGCCTTCGTGGTTCGAACCACGTCGAATCCGGAAGCGATGGGCCGGACGGTCCGCCTGATCGCCGCGCAGCTCGATCATTCCCTACCCGTCTATCAACTGACGACGATGCAAACCAAGGTGAACGACTCGCTTTATACCGAGCGTCTGCTGGCCGCGCTCACCACCGCATGCGGAGTGCTCGCGCTGATTTTGACGGCGGTGGGGCTCTACGGCGTGATCGCGTTTGTGGTGGGACGTCGAACGGCGGAAATCGGAATCCGTATGGCGCTGGGCGCAACGGGGTCCAGCATTATGAAAATGGTTCTGGTCGAAGCCGGCCTGGTCACCGTTCTCGGGGTGGCATTGGGCGCAGTAGGGGCAATCGCCGCAACCAAGACGGTTCAGTCCCAGTTGTACGGCATGGCTGGATTTGATCCCGCCGTGCTGGCGGCGGCCGTAATCGCTCTTTTCGCGGTAGCTCTGATCGCCGGCGCGATCCCGGCGTTTCGCGCGGCAAGGATTCAACCGCTTACCGCTTTACGCCATGAGTAGGGCGCGAACTATGCGGCCGCCGCACGCGCAATCTTTTGATATTCCGCCTCGGATTTCGCCGGCAGCAAGACCCACAGGGTGTAGATGCCGAGCGCGGTTCCAAAGGGCATTTCGATGAGGCTGACGCCTCCGCAGATCAGTGCGAGCGCTCGTCCCCACGTATGCTTTTCGAGCAATCCCCACGCCGCGATGAAGCCGATTACCGAGGCGATGATCAGTGCCCTTCCTACCATCTCCATCAGGATCGGCAGGAATGCCGGTCCGCCGATCGGCAAAACCCCGAAATGGCGGTTGAAAATGATGAGTACGGCTAAGCCCTGAAGGAGCCGCAGCGCTGAACTGGCGAGCCAGAGAATCCCCAGCAGCCGGATATGTCCGGAGATCCGGCCCTTCTCCGGCATCATCGGAATATTACCTGGGGATTTACCGCATCGCGAGCAGAAGACCTGTTCATTATGCATCTGAGTTCCGCAACGATCGCAATACATGGTTGCCGCCTCCGCACGGCCGCTTCGTTAGGGGAATACGCCGCGCGGGCCCCGCGTGTTCCCCGCATTTGATAAAATTTGGGCGTGACGCGAATTGCCATCGTTGTTGGGCTGCTGATGCCGCTGCTGCTGGCCGTCGCCCAAACTACAGACACAAAACCCGACCCCTGGGGCAAAGTCGAACAGCTAAAGGGCGGCACGGAGTTGCGTATCTTTAAGTCAGGATCAGCCCAGCCGGTGCTGGCCGCATTTGCCGACCTGAACGACGACAACCTGATTGTGGTGATCAAGAACACCGAGACCGCGATTCCGAAGTCGGATATCGACCGGATTGAAGCGCGGATGAAAGGCACGGGCCGCGTGAAGAGCGAAAGCACGGCGACCGAGAAACCGCCGGACCAAACTTCGCTGAACCCGCGCGAGCAGACGGGACCTTCGACGGAATCGTCGACGAACCTTTCATTTGGTTCAAAGGGCGATTTCCAGACGGTTTACCGGAGAACCGCGGCTTCGAAGGCTACGCCTTAATCGAGATCGAGCGCGGCTTTTATTCCCTCTTCAACGGCCCCCAGCAATTCGAGAGGCAGCACGCCGATCCTTTTCGTGAACTTCGAGCGATCGAGGGTTGTTACTTGATGGCACAGTGCCCAGCTTCCTCGTGGCAAACCTGCTGCGCCACCCGGAATTTCCACCGTTGTGATCCGGCGGCTGGTCTGCGAGGCCGAGGTCGAAAGAGGAAAAATGACGATCGACTTCCAGGAGGGAGTCTGGTTGAATCCATCGTGGGACATCACGACAACAGGGCGTCGGCCTGTCTGCTCAGATCCGGATCGCGGCGCTAGGTCAGCCCTATAGACTTCGCCTCGCTTCACCGCTCAGCTTTAGTAGTCTCCAAGACGTGTTCAATTCCGGCTGCTTCCAAGTACGGGTCTAGATCAAGACCGGTCCCACCCATTCGTCTCGCAAAGCTGGCGATCGCCTCGTGTCTTGCCGCGCGCGCCTGCAGGCGCAGCCAAGCGTCGATCGCCTCCCTAGCCAAAGCGGTGGCGGGTATTTTCGCTCGCTCGGATTCCGTCCTGAGCTGAGCGTAGGTCTCTTCCGGAAGGGGTAGGTGGAAATTCTTCATGCGCTCTTCTCCATTGATTATGCCCTGCCTCTTTGATCTCGATGATGGCACTCACCGTTGTCTCTTTGTGACTGTCTCTTTGTGACTGTCTCTTTGTGACCGCGGGAACTGGACGGCTGTTTGTGATATGCTTCCGAAACTTCCGATGCGACCTTCCCGTTTGAAAATTGCGCTTTTCGTTTTGCCGATAACCAGTGCACTGGCGCAGGCGCCGGCCTTTCAACTGAACACGATGTACGAATGCCAGCCGCCTTACAGCTTCAAGTTCCTTTCGTGTACGGGCACGCGTGCCAATGATGTTTGCGACGTGCAATCCTTCACCGCCGGGCGTCCATTTCAAAGAGGCAAGTCGACGTATCCGCAGGTAATGGGCCTGCTTCCAACATGCCATTTGCAAACGGCGGCGGAAGCTCAGGCCGCGGCACGAAACGCGGCAGCCTCAGGCCCGTTGGCTCCGGCTGCTGCCGGGGCTGGACCCGGCGGGTTCAAGGTGGGCGATACGGTGCGCATTCTGAGCGATGGCTGGCAGGAAGGCAAGGTGACCCAGGTGCACGGGCGTTCCTACGTGGTGCATCTGCCGAACGGCATCGACGTCTCAAAAATGTGGCCAACGGAAGTGCGGCGTGTCGGGAAGCTGACGGCCGAGGATCATGCGATGGGCCAGTACGACCTGCATGACCGCGTGCAGGTGCTGGTGAACGGCCGGTGGATGGAAGGCGAGGTGCGCGGGCAGAATCTCAACATGTACAGCGTGAAGGTACCGGGGGTGGACACTGGCCTCGGTTCCGACATGGTGGATACGACGCCGGAGAATATCCGCATGTCGGCGACGCCAGCTCCGACGCAAGCGCAACGGGCGGCCGGCCAAGCTCCGAAGGCGGGACTGGTGAGTTGCGCCGGAAAGTATGAAGGACGGTGGGAGCACGTTTCGGGCATGGGCGGCATGAAGGTGGTATTCCGATCCGGCAAAGCAACGATTACCGAAGGCCTGGGCGGTGACATGCCCTTCGACTGCTTCACAGGCGGCGGTAAGGTGGTGTTTTATAAGGCGGGGTCGTTCACGCCGTTCTCTTATGATTTCGACATCAACGACGACGGGACTTTGCAGACGCCGCTCGGCGCGATCAAGAAGATGGGCAAGTAACAGCGGGGCCGAATGATTCAGGAAGCGAAACAGGACGCCGTGGCGCGCGCTTAAGGGCCAGAGGAAAGGCGTTTTGGCTGTGACCGTTTGGGCTAACTGGCGGGTGATCTTTCGTTTTGACGAGGGCCACGCAGAGGACGTTGATTATGTCGATTACCACTAGGGAGGGAGAACGACGGATGACCATGAAAAATCCGCCGCACCCCGGGGCGTAGTTTTGCGCCACTGCATCGGGCCTCTGGGTTTGACCATTACGGACGCAGCGGAAGCTCTCGGCGTGACGCGCAACACGCTTTCGGAACTCGTGAATGAGAAGGGCGGCGTTTCACCGGAAATGGCCGTCCGGTTATCGATGGTCTTCGGCGGTACCGAGGACTGCTGGCTTGTGCAGCAGGCCCAGTACGATCTTGCCCAAGTGCGCCGGGATCGGATCAAGGTGAAGAGACTGGAGCTGGTTTGAATTCACGGGAGGCATGAAACGGCAAGACATCGAAGACCGGCTGTTGGCGGACCTATTTGTGCGCCGCGGGAGGTTAATGTTCTGCGAGGTGAGAAGGCTGTTCGGCAGGAGCGAGGATGTATTTGAGGATCCCGGCGGCCGCGAAGGACGGCTCCGCCCCACATTAGCGGACCGCTTCTGTTACTGGCGACCCAGGCGCCGCATAAACCACCTCGCCATCGAGCAGCGTCATCAGACATTTCAAATCTTTGATCTGGTCGGTGGGCATGGTGTAAAGATCGCCATCCCAGATGGCGATATCGGCCCGCTTCCCTGCCTCCAGCGTGCCGATTTTGCTTTCCAGAAACATCTGGCGCGCGCCCCAGGCGGTATAGCTTCGGAGCGCGGTGTGGATGTCCACGGCTTCCGCCATCCCGAACGGGTGCAGGCCGAAAGTGCCTTTGGCCGTCTGCCTCGCAAGCGACGCCCAGATGCCGTAGCGGGCGGCGACCGGGGTGACGAAGTAATCCGAGCCGCCTGACCACAGGATGCCGCGCGACTGGAGGGTCTTCAACGGCTCCAGCCGCGGGCCTCGCGCGGGGCCGTAGCTGGCTGCGTAGATGTCGCCGATCCACCACAGGAATTCGGGCTGCATCTCGGGATAGCCGGTGTCGTATTTCTTTTGCAGATCGGCCATCACGTCGAGGGCGTGCGTGGTGGGCAGGTTGGCGTGGATGATGCTGTGGCGCAGGCCGGGGTGGGGCTGCTCCTGCTCGACGAGGGCGTAGGTATCCACGACCCAGTCCATCGCGCGATCGCCGACGGCGTGGGTGCCGACTGGGACTTCGTTCTGGTGAAAGAGCCGGACCATTTCGCGATAAGCGGCGGGGTCGGTTTGCGGATAGCCGCGATTGCCCGCGTCCGGGGTGGTGGCGTTGCGGAACCAATCATCATAGACCCAGCCTGTGCGGGCGCCGCCGGAGCCATCCATAAAGATTTTGGCGCCGCACGAGAGCAGGTGATCGTCACCCAAACTGGCCGGCAGACGCGGCACGGCGTTGATCTCCGCGAGCGCTTGCTTTGCGGATTCCAACGTGGAGCCGGCGTGCCACAGGACGCAGATGCGCTCCTTCAACCGGCCTTCGTCGAGCAGGGATTTGTAAGCATCCCAGTGGAGTTGGTGAATGTCTGGGTCCTTCACGGCCGTCATGCCTTCGCTGTGCAGCACTTTTTGGATGTAGAGAATGCCCTGGCGCATCTGCTCCGGTGTGGTGGGCGGAATGAGATCAGTGACGGACACCATGGCGGGCTCTTCCTTGAGGACGCCCGTGGGATCGCCGGTGGGGTCGCGGTCGATAGTCCCGGCCTTGGGGTCGGGCGTGGAGCGAGTGATGTGCGCGAGTTTGAGAGCGAGCGAGTTGGCCACACCGTAGTGACCGGTGGTGTGCAGCAGCCAGACGGGGTTATTGGGAGCCACGGCATCGAGATCGGCGGCTGTAACGTAGCGGCGTTCGGCGAGTTTGCCTTCGTCCCAACCCGAGCCGGTGACCCATTCGCCGTGTCTGACCAGGGCGACTTTGGTTTTGACCCTGGCTACGATTTCAGCAACCGAAGCGGCATCCGAGAGCGTGACGCCGTAGAGATCTTCGACGCCTCCATCGGCGATGTGGGCGTGGGTGTCAATGAGGCCGGGCGTCGCGGTGTGGCCCTGGAGGTCGATAATGCGGACGCCCTTCGCGGGGCCGGCGAGGGACAGGATTTCGGCGTCGGTACCGACTTTCAGGATGACTCCGTGACGGACGGCCATGGCCTGAGCGATGGAATCGTTGGCGTCTACGGTGAGGATGCGGCCATGCAGCAGGATGAGGTCTGGAGTAGGGGTTTGGGCGGCGAGGAATCGGGCGGCCAGTAGCGCGAGTGGAACCGTGAGTCGCCCTGGCATATTAGGCAACCCCCGCCCGCAAAGCCGCGATTCTCGGGGCCCGGCTCTTTGGATTATCGAGGCTGAAGCCTCTCGCATCGCCGAGTTGGTCACGCACGTAGGCTTCGGTTTTGGCGACCGCTTCCTTCAATTGTCTATCGGGCTTGATAAAAGAGCTCCACGCGATGGAGGACTGCTCCGGGTCGTATTCCCACAGGCCCACAATGCGGCCGCGGTCGAGGATGGCGTGGCTGCCAAGCCCTCTTGGGCCGTGCGCAAACGTGGGCCGTTGGGCATCCGCGGGATCGAGCAGGCTGGAAATTTCACGGCGCATCTGGAACATGGAATCGATGGAGCCTACAAGCGCGTAACACGGCTGCGACGGGACCTGAAACCCTTCGAATGAAGCGCGGTCAGCAGGCTGAATCATCCGGGTGTCCCCCGGCGCGAGCGGCTCTAAACCGAGCGGCGCAACGGCGTCCCTGGCCGCCTTTACTCCCACGTCGGCAAACTCCTGAAACTCCGCAACGGTCGCCGTCCCGATCCAGTGGAAGAAGCGGCGCGCGAGTTCGACATAAGCCTCTTCGGTGGAGAGCGTAAATTCGCTCAGCGGATTGGGGCGCCAAAGCTGGTAACGGTAGCGCTGCTGATCGAGCCGCCCGTTGAGTGGGACGCGATGGATGTGGCCGCTATTTTGCAACTGCTCCAGCGCGACGGGCAGCGTGGTGGTAAGACCCTTCTTCTTGCCTTCTTCGCCCAGATTGCGGACTGCTTTGCCTGCCGCGTCGCGCAAGCCCTCGGGATCGAGCGGACCGGTTTCAAGCGCCGCCATCACCTTTTCGCAGAGCCGCCCGATTTCCTGTTCGGCGACACCCAACTTTTCCGCGGTCTTGCGGTCCCCGTTGAAGCCCTGCGACAGCTTGAGCCCTAACGCAAAATCCGAACGCGGCAGAACATACGTGCAGCCGCGCGCGCTGGGCAATTCATGAATGGAAAGCGCCGCCACGTCCGCATCCACCTGTTCCCGTCCGACACCGGCGCGCGAGAAGAAAGTCAGGTAAGGCGACACACCAGCCACGGAGCGCGCCCAGCCGGAACTCGAGAGAATTTCCGCCGTCGTCCTTCCGGCTAACGAGCCGTCGACGCCTTGCCGGTGAGCTTGCCAGGCTCTCACATGTGCGTTGGTGATCATCGGTGCGCCTGCAATTGGACGAGAATAACAGATTTTGTTATTCTATGCACAACCCGGTCAACTCAAATGAACATTTCCTTAACGTCCGAATTAGACCAGTTTGTCAGCGAGAAAGTAAAGACTGGGATGTATCAAACCGCGAGCGAAGTGATTCGCGAGGGCCTACGACTTCTCAAGGAACGCGATCAGCGTCTCGAGTCGCTTCGACGTGAGGTTCGCGATGGCTTTGACGCCATCGGGCGTGGCGAGTTCAGCGAGTACGACGCGGGCGAAATCAAAGAGCTATCCGACAGGGTCAACGCGCGAGGGCGGAAGCGCCTGATTGCGGAAAAGTCGAAGATCGGCACAAGTTGAAACAGATTCGGGTTTCGCACCTTGCGGAGCGAGACCTGGACAATATCCGGCTTCACGTGGCGAAGAGTTCGCGGAGCATTGAAAGCGCTAATCGGGTTGTGGAATCGATTACCCGCACATTTCCACACTTCGCGAAAATGCCGGAAGCAGGAACTCCGCGCGATGAAATTGAACCGGGTGTCCGAGGTTTCCCAGCAGGAAAGTATATGGTCTATAACCACTCGCGAACCGGTCACGTCCTGATTTCGCGAGTAATCCACGGAATGCGTGACCAGGAAAACGCATTTCTCGATCAGGACTTTGCGTAGCGGAGACTGCACAACTATGCCTCAAGAGGTCAACACCGCCATCGGCAGCCGCAGCGAAAACGTCGTTCCAGTAGCTGCATCGCTCTCCAGATCAATGGTTCCGTCGTGCAATTGCATAATTCGGAACGTCATGGAAAGACCAATGCCCGACCCTTTCTCTTTGGTCGTGAAGTAGAGATTATAAATCTGATCGCGCACCGCCGAAGGGATTCCAGAACCCGTGTCGGAGATGCGAATCTCGGCCTGGTCGCCGCGCGCGCCGGACCAGAACTTGAGCTTGCCGCCGCCCGGCATGGCGTCAATCGCATTCACGACAATGTTCAGTACAGCCTGCTTGAACAGGTCCGGATCAACCGTGATGGTAACGGGGTCCGCGGGATCTTCCACCGTGACTTCGATGTTGTTGGCTTCGGCCTGGGGCCGTGCGAGATCGGCCAGTTCGCGAACAAAATCCGCCAGCGAAACGTCGCTCAAATTGAGTTGCACGGGGCGCGTGAAATCGAGGAAGGTCTTCACCACGCGATCCAGGCGCAGAATCTCACTGGAGATCACTTCCATCTGCGGCTCCAGATCGTGATCGCCATGGGCCAGCTTCAACTTAGCCAGTTCCACATGCATGAGAATGGCATTCAGCGGGTTCTTGACTTCATGCGCCACGCCGCTGGTTAAGCGGCTGATGGCCGTTAAGCGATCGGCAGTCTGCAGTTGGCGGCCGATCTGGCGCGACGCCTCCGGGTCGCGGAGGCGGATCAGCATACCGGCCTGCTCACCGAGAAACTCCACACCCAGCAACGCCCGTTTCACTTTCATCTGGCCGGTCTCATCCTTGCCGGTGGGAATGGCAACGGAGCGGTTATGGGTTGGCCGGCCCAACTGAATCGCCTGCGCGAGCATGAGCCCCAGAGTGGTGCTGGCTGGGAAGATCTCATTTACGGAAAGGCCTACCAGATCGATGCGGCCGCGCGAGAGGAAAGCTTCGACAGCTCCGGCGGCGGCGATCAACCGGCGGTCCCGTCCGAACACGAGGACGGCATCCTCCACTTCGTCCAGAAGGCGCTCAAAGTTGCCTTTCAGATCGCTGAACTCACTCTGCGCACCCTTCAATTGCTGCCCCAGTAAACTGACCTTCGAAGCCACCGCGCCAAACTCGTCTGTGGAGACCGGCGGCACCTGCTGAAATTCATAGTCACCCACCGCAACCAGATCCAGCATTTTGCCGAGTTGGCCCAGCGGGCGGTAAGCGATGGTGGAGAAGACGAACGCGCCCAGCACAGAGAAGGCCACCGAAAAGATGGCTACCCATGCGTGATCGCGCAGAATCAGCTCCACATTGGCGCGGATGAAAGCGGGAACCAATAAAACGTGGACCATCACTTCCGTCTTTCCCGTTTGGGCGTCACGCAATTTTTCCGAGAGTTGGTAGATGTTATCGGTCCAGAAGAGTACCCGCCATTTGACCCACCAATGGTCGCGTTCCACCAGTTGCGTAAAATCCGGATACGAAGGGAAGATCTGGCCCGCCGGATGCGGAAAGCTAGAGACCAGAATGTGGCCGCCGGGATCGGTGACGGCGATCTCCTCAACGGCCCTCCACGCCACGGCGAGGTCGAAAATCTTTGTCTTCAGACTCTCACTGTGGGCGATGGCGTCAACCTGGTCCGGCTCCGGGCTCTTGAGCGTCTCGACGTTGATGATGGAGGGAGTGTAGCGGAGGATGACATTGCCGCTATCGAGCGAATATTCGAACTGGCGGTTGATCTCGCCGATCATGTCGGAGATGGAAACCACCGTGACGATCAGCGCCATGACCAGCATGGACCACAGCGTCAATCTAGCCTGGAGCGTCATCGACTATTTTCAGCAGCAACTTGCCTGCCGTCTTGCGGGACTCCAGGTCTCGATGCGCCTGCCCAGCATCCGCCAAAGGATAAATCCTATCGATGCGGAGCTTGAGCTTTCCCTTGCCCACCCAACAGAGCACGTCCCCGGCCCGCCAGTCGAGCTCTTCGCGCGTGGCTGTGTATTGGCCCAGCGAGGGCCGCGTGAGATAGAGCGAGCCTTTGGGGTTCAGGATATTGGGATCGAAAGGAGCGACGGGGCCGCTTGACTGCCCGAACAGCACCATCATCCCGCGCGGCCGGATGATATTGAGGCCCTTCAAGAAAGTGGACTGCCCCACCGAATCATAGACAACGTCAACGCCGCGATTGTTCGTCAGGCGCTTTACTTCCGCCTCGAAATCTTCGGTGTTGTAATTGATGGCCGCGTCACAACCGGCGGCTCTCGCGACCTCCAGTTTCTCGGGCGAACCCGCTGTGCCGAATACGGTGGCTCCGCACAGTTTGGCCATCTGGACAATTAACGCTCCGGCGCCCCCAGCCGCGGCGTGCACCAGCGCGATCTGGCCGGCTTGCAGCGGGAAGGTAGAGTGCGTCAGATAGTGCGCGGTCATCCCCTGCAGCATGGCCGCGGCGGCTTGCTCGAAGCTCACGGAATCCGGGATCTTGACCAGTTGGGCGGCAGGCACTCGCGCGAGTTCCGCATAGGAGCCGCGCGTCATGGCGTAGGCCACGCGGTCACCCGGCTTCACATTCCTGACGCCAGCGCCGACGGCGTGAACCACCCCGGAGGCCTCATTGCCCGGAATGAATGGGAGATCCACTTTGTAGAGGCCGGAGCGAAAGTAGACATCAATGAAGTTGACGCCGCAGAATTTGACTTCGACGATGGCGTCATCGGGACCCGCGGCGGGGTCGGGCACGTCGGTCAGTTGCAACTGAGCAGGGCCGCCGAGCTGTTGGACTTGAATGGCTTTCATGATCGCTCACGCGCCGGGGATGCGAGCGCAAGCCGGAACCACCGCTGCACATGCACTACCGATGCATAGATTAACAGACAGGCCATGCCGAAGGGGAACAGGGCAATGCGCCAGAGAGTGCGTCCCGCAAGCTCTCCGGAAAGCCCCAGACGCACCAGCGCCATCCGGCGGGCGCTCGCGATGTGCGCCGTATCCAGCCAGAAGCAATCGCCGTTCTCGTTGATGACCAGCACTTTCACCGGCAATTGCCACACCAGCCACCACTTCCAACTCGTCATGACGGGGTGGCCGGAGCAGACGATGGCAACCGCGGTAGCGCCGCTGGCTTTGATTTCCCGGAGCAGCCGTCCGCGGTCTTGGCCGGAGCGGTGATCCTCCGTCCGCCAGATGGACCCACGTTCCGGTAGCGTGGAGGGACGGCCTGCGTAACACGTAATCAAGTCCAGCGTGGCGTGTTGCCCGAAGACATTCGAGAGCCGCGGGATGGCTGTTTCGAGCACCGCGCGAGGACCGCTTTCGACGAGCAGCACGCGGCGGAATTCGGGATAGGAGGGCGTGAGATAGCGCATCAGGGGTTGCTGTGCTCGATCCTCTTCAGGTCTTTGCGCGCGTCTTCCATGGTGGGGTCTTCATCCAGAGCGGCACGCAGATGAAACAGCGCATCCTGCTTCTGGCCGCGCTTTTCGGAGAGCAACGCCAACTGGTACTGCGCGCGTCCCGCCGAAGGCTCATCCCCTTCCGGAATTCTCTCGAGATAGTGGTCCAGCAGGGTCTGGGCCAGGTCCAGATTCTTTCCCGCCGAGATCATCGCGACAGCCGCGGAATAAGCGGCTGAAGCATCATCCGGATTGAAGCGCTCCGCCGTTTGGACGAGGCCGTTGACTTCGGGCCAGCACTCCGCTGCCACGGCGAGTTCGGCGAGCGTTTGCCATGCTTCGCCCCGCGACGGGTCGATCAGCAGGGCCAGACATGCCTGTTCGTCGACGGTGTCGATTTCGGCAGGCGCGGAAAGCTTGACGAATTTCGCGAAGGCCATGTGCGCCGCATAAGAATCCGGGTCAGCCGCGACGGCTTTCTTGAGCAGTTCCGCTTCGGCCGCGGAATCTTTTCGTTCCTGGGCGAGCGAGGCCTGGGCGACGTACCCGCGTGCACCCTCAATCGCCGTAAGATCTTCGGCCATTTTCCGCGCCAGAGCCTTGTCGCCGCCAATGAGCGACGGGGCATATTCGTAAAACATCATCAAGCCGTAAAGGGCATCGGGCCGCTTCGGTTCCAGGGCGACGGCATCGTCGAGTTCTTTCCGGGCGCGCTTGGCGTAAGTGAGCTGTTTCAATAAGCCGGCGTGCTGGGCGAGGCGTCCCGCGGCGGCGGCAACCTGAACATGAAAGGCGGCATTCCTGGGCTCGGCCACAGCGGCCTTCTCGGCGAGTTGGAAGGCCAGCTCATAGTGGCCCAGGCCCAGCTCGACGCGGGACTCGATGTATTCGCGCTGCGCGATGTCGTGCGCGGAGGCGTCGGCCGCGAGCGGCGTTACATCGAGAGCGGCGAACGCGCGGCGGTAGTGCCCGGCTTCGAGGAGCGCGGTGAGCGACTGGGGCGGCTGCGGGTCAACCGGTGATTGCGGGACAGAACAGGCGATCAGCGAATGCAGGGAGGCGACGGCGAGGAGGACGGCGAGGAGTAAGATACTGGGGCGCATCGCAGACCTGCTTTCATAGTACATAACGGCGGGCCGCAGGCGGGGCGTCATGCCGAAGGGTGCTCGCCAGTTTAGTGCGAGGGCTCGCACGGATTCCCGCCTTGCGGGAAGCGGAAGGAGCTCCGTATTTTTTGGGTGGAGGATATCTTCGTAGGTCACGTGACGCCGTCGGCATACTGAGTCATAGAGCCGCGCGTGAGCATGCAACACTCACAATATGAGTAAGCGGCTACAGGTTCTTATCCCGGAGGAAGAAATACTGGGGATCCAGCGGCTTGCGCACCAAGAGCGTCTGTCGGTCGGTTCATGAGTCCGACGCGAAGCTTAAAGCCATCCGGCGCGCTGCTGAATTTTCATTCCCAAGCGGTGACATTGAACAAATGATCAGGGAGATCGAGCAGGGTTACGAAGCCTAGCGATGGGCGTCATCTTCATCGATTCCAACGTTCCGATGTATCTGGTCGGCGAGGCGCATCCGCTTAAGACGGAATCGAGATTTTGCTTGAGCGCCTGGTGGCTGCGGGACAACGTTTAGTGATTGACGCGGAGGTGTTGCAGGAAATCCTTCATCGCTATACTTCAATTCGAAGAAGGGAATCAATCGGCCCCGCGTTCCGCGTAGTTCTGGATATTGTTGACGAAGTGTTTGCCGTTCAAAAAGAGGACATTTTGCGGGCTAGTGAAATCGCCCAGAGCCCGCGCTGATGTCGGCGCGCGATGCCGTTCATATCGCCGTTATGGAGCGTCACGGGATTCAGTCAATCCTGAGCTTTGATTCGGATTTCGACCGTTGGCCCGGTTTAAAGGGAATTCATCGTTTCTGAAGATGGGTTACCGCGCCAGCACTTCCTGAAAGAACGCGAGGGCCCTGGGATCATGTGACTGGCCCAGCCAGAACATGGCCTGCTTCCGGACTTCGCCGTTTCGATTCGTCCTGGCGACTTCAATCAGCAGGGGCACGCCTTCCCCGCCCAGTTCCTGCAGCGCAAACACGGCCTTCTTCTTCACCTCGGTATCGGGATCGTTATCGATGGAATTCTTGATCTCGCCGGCCGCCTTCGCCCCGGCTTTCTGCGCGAGCCAGAATAGTGCCTGGTCGCGAACGCGCGCGCTGGAATCGCGCTTCGCGGATTCGATCAATGCGTCGATCGCCGCCGGCTGCTTCGAAACGGACAGGTCGAACATCGCCTTCTCGCGGATGCGATCACTGGGGTCATGCTGCGCCACCCGCTGCACGGTCCGGAACCCACGTTCCCCCCGCGCACTGGCCAGCCAGAAAAGGGCCTTCTCCTGAATCTGTTCGCCGTTCGATGGATCCGCGAAGTGCTCCAGAGCTTGATCGGCCGCGTCACCGGAGTGCATCGCGATGGCGACTAGCGCTGAGTCCCTGTCATGCTGAAGATCCGGTTTGACATGCCCGGAGAGAAACTGGACGCTCGCCTGGGTCGACACGCCGGTGAGCCAGACGAAGCGCAATCCGCCCGCGTCGAGCGGACAGTTAGCCGAAAACGGACGAATCCTCCCAATGGCGTGATCCTGCACCCGGAAGAGAACAAACAGGGTACGCGACCCTTCGAGCTGGACAGGTTCGCTCGACTTTTGAATGTACACGCCGCCTGTCCCACCTTCCAGGCGACACCCGCAGCTCATGTTGTTCTCCCAGCAGCAGGAGTTGTGGTCCGCCTGGTTAGACTCCACCGCGTACCCGAACCACAGCGGCCCAGTCTCATGCGCGACGAACTCCTCCATGTACCGCTGGGCGTCGCCCGAAACTGCGCGCGTTTCAGAGCGCGCGTTGGTCAACTGCGGGGTTTGCCCAACAGACAACCCAACCGCTAAAAGAGACAGTGCGAGCAATTTCATTTGAGAATCTCCATCATGTATTCCGTGGACTCCTTCGAGTGGATCAAGGCGAGCTGCGAAACAATGCGGCGCTTGAGGTCCGGATCTTTCTCTTCGCGGGCGAGCTGGATCAGGCCCCTGGCGTTCTGTTGCAGGAACAATCCCTGAATCAGGTCGCGTTTAATGGATGGGTCGGATTCTTTGCGGTAAAGCTCCACCAGAGCATTCCCGTCATGACCACCGCCGGTCATGCCGAGGGTGTGAATCGCCGCCCTGCGAATGTCCGGATCGCGTTCCGATTTGGCGATATCGAGCAAATGTTCTGAATCGCCATCCATCAACATCGAATGAACGATCTCCTCCTTCACGTCCTTCGAGCCCTCCGACTTGTAAAGTGTCCAGAGTTCCTCCTTACCGCCGACTTGAGCGAGGGTATGAACGGCGTTCTTGCGAATCTCCGGGTCATTTTCCGTCCGGGCGATATCCAGCAAGTGCGCAGCGTCACCATCCATCACCATGGAGTGGACAATCTCTTCCTTCATTTCCTTCGATCCGGCGGACTTGTAGAGCGACCAGAGTTGTTCTTTGCCGCCGGTTTGGGCCAGGGTGTGGATGGCCGCGGCTTGAATATCAGGGTCGTGATCGGATTTCGCGATCTCGAGCAAATGGTCGGCATCGCCATCCATCAGCATCGCCCGGACAATTTCTTCCCTTACCTCTTTCGGGCCCGCCGACTTATAGAGGGCCCAGAGCTGCTCTTTGCCGCCGGTTTGCGCCAGCGTGCGAATGGCTTCTTTTTGGAGTTCCGGATTTTTCTCGGATTTCGCCACCGCGAGGAGTTTGTCGCTCGAACCGGAGAGCAGATAACCGCGGATGATCTCACGTTTCAGATCGAGTTCGTTCGAAGAGCTATAGATCCTGGCAAGCTCCTCTTTCGCCGCGTCGCCGCCCTCCATGCTCATGTAGCGGACGGCCTTGAATTGCAATTCGGGATCGGACTTGCCGCGCGCGGTTTCGAGAAGCAGTTCACGGGCTTCGGGAGCGGCGGATTGCGCCAGCACGAAGAGCGCCTTGTCCTTGATGGCGGGGGGCTGGGTACCGTTGAGAACCTTGCGCAGAATCGGGACGGCCTGCGCCGCATCCGATTCCATGAGGGACTGAAGCGCCATCATCTTCATTTCCTGATCGCTCTCGGACCGGGGATCCGCCGGGTGACCCTGTCGCGCATGAATCTCCACCTGGAGGGCTTGCGCATCATTCAGCCAGCGGCTTTGCGGATAATCCTTTTTCAAGATCGCCAGCGACTCCAGGGCTTGCGCGGGACGGCCGGCGTGGTCGAGGGCATAGGCGCGCCAGTAGAGCGCCGCATCGGTGCGGCTGCCCTTACGCGCGATCACCTCATTGAAGGCTTTGGCGGCTTCTTCGAAGTGGCTGGCATCCAGCGCGCTCTCGCCGCGCTGGTAGTCGGCATCGTGCGAGGCGCCCGCCTGGTCGAAATCGAAGGCGAGCCTGCCCAATCCGGAATCGAGCCGAGCCAGTTGACGGGCGAGGCGGGGTTGTTGCAGATCGAGCTTTTGCAACGTCTGATCAAGACCGGGGGGAATCGGGTTCTGGCCAAGCGCAAACGCGCCTGAAGCAAGCAGGGTAGGTACAAGGGTAAGTACAAATTTCATTCTCATAATTTCAATCCTTTTTGCCGATCGGCGGCGCCCACGATGCGAACCTTGAACAGCAGGCCTTGCGATTCGATGCGGTCTTGCAGATCCTTCAACTCACCCGATGAAACCTGGGTGGGCGAGTGCGCTATATCGAGCAGAACGCGCTCCAGTTGATCGAGCAGGGCGGCGTCCGATGCGTCACCCGAGTACTGCGCCGTTTGCCGCAGAAGGCGGTTCTCGCCGATGAGCCGCGAGGCGAGCTGCTGTTCGCTGGAGATATCGGTTTTACCGCTCTCGGGGGCATTAGCCAGCTCGGCAAGAACGATTTGGGAACGGTCCAGATGATCGCCCATGGTGATCAGAAGAACGCGCTCGCGGCTCTTCGGCGAAAACGCTTCGGGGTGGCTGCGATCGATGCGATTCTGCAGGTACATACCGGAAAAGAAGACGACGGCGAGGGCGGCGGCGAGCCCCGGCCCCAAGAGCCACAGGCGCGACCAGCCGGAACGGCGGCGGCCGAGAGCTTCCGTCACCTGCGGCGCAATCGCGGGCCACAGGCGCTGTTGCCATTCCGCACGAGGATCGGAAACAGGGACGCTCCGGACGGCATCCATGAATTGCGCGAGCGAAGCGAGGCGCGCGCGGCATGGTTCGCAGGCAGCGGCATGGGAGGCCTCGACATCGCCTGCCTCGCCGTAGTAGAGCAGCGTGAGTTGGTCTTCCGTAAGATGCGTCATAAGGAACTCCCGGCGGTGACGCCCAGCTTGGACTCCAGCGCGCGCCGCAACTTTTGAACCGCTCGAAAAATGCTGTGTTTGGCGGCGTTGGGGCGCACCTTCAGCGCCTGGCCGATTTCTTCGATGCTGCAGCCTTCATAGTGGCGCAGCACAAAGGCCGCGCGCTCCTGGGCGCTCAACTGGCTCATGGCAGGCCCGAGCAGGCGGCCAATCTCGCTGGATAAGCTGAGCCGTTCGGGGGAAGGCGCGTGCGAGGGCATCTGTTCCATGGGATTCTCTTCTGTTTCGGCGTGAAAAGCCACTTGCTTCTGGGCGCGGGACTGACGAGCCCGCAGCAGATCCGTCGCGCAATTGGCGGCGATGCGATACAGCCAGGTGCCGAATGACGCGCGCCCGTCGAACCGGTGCAGTTGGCGGCACGCCTTCAGAAATGTTTCCTGGACCAGATCTTCCGCGTCGTGTTCGTTCTGAGTCATTCGATAAACCAGCCGGTAAACGGAGCGGCTATGCCGTTCCACGAGCACGCGAAAAGCCTCCGGGTTGCCGGTCCGAGCCTCGGCAACCGCGCCTTCGTCGGTGGTGGCCCAACCGTGCGTCGCTTCCATTCGTTAGTGGAGCAAGCTCCGTTGCCAGATTAGACTGGATTCGGAGATTGCGGTTAGGGGGAAGTTTCGCATGCAGAAGTATGACGTCTCGCTGAAGCCGCTGTTGCGCGGTTCCGGCGCGGGCGTTCTGCCGGCGCTCACCGGCGACGTGGCCGTCGAGAGATGGCTGGACGTTGAGATGCCGGAGGTTCGGAATACCAGAGTCGACCTGCTGGGCGAAACGACGGACGGAAATCTGCTTCATATCGAGTTGCAGAGCACCAATGATCCCGCGATGCCGCTGCGGATGGCTGAATACTGTCTTCGGGTCTATCGTCTCTTCAAACGGTTTCCGAGGCTGCTCTACGTGGAAGCAACGTCATCGGCGATAATATAGTGGCGATCCTGACGCGGTTGCGGGATCGGAACCGGGCGGTTCAGCGGATACTGGCGACGATCGCGGATTTGCAACCTGGGGCCAGAGAAGCCGCGCTGAGCCAACTGCTCAGGATATCCGGGTTGCGGCGGCTGGAAGAAATTGTGGAGCGGGAGGCGAGAACGATGCCGGTATTTAACCCCATCATGGACAACAAGGTGCTTGGCCGCGAGATCAAACGCGGCATTGTGATGGGCGAGGCGAAGCTGCTGCGGCTTCAGATCGAAGCGCGATTCGGCCCGATCCCCGAGTGGGCTGATAAGCAGATCGGCGATCGTTCGACTGAGGAGATCGAGGTCCTCGGCGTCCGCCTGTTGGACGCCGAGAGCCTTGAGGACCTGCTGAACGATCGGCGGCCGTAAGGGAGTCGGACTTTTTGTGAGTTCCGAAAGTACGGACCAGCATCGCGCGCTGGCGTCGAAGAAAGGACCGCTGGCGCTGGCGATTGTCACGGTCAGCGATTCCCGCACGCGAGAGACAGACACCAACCGCATCTTCCTGGAAGCCGCCATCACCGAGGCTGGACATCACGTCGCCGGGTATCGCCTGATTCGTGATGAACCCGACCAAGTGGCCTCTGCCTTGGACGAACTCGCCGCAACGCCTGCTCAATTGCAGCTCTGGAACGGTGGAACCGGCATTTCCCTCCGCGACACAACCTATGACGTACTGAGCCGGAAGCTGGAAAAGGTGCTTCCCGGCTTCGGGGAAATCTTCCGGATGTTGAGTTATGAGCAGGTGGGCGCGGCGGCGATGCTTTCGCGCGCGGTGGCGGGAACGTACCGAGGCAAGATCATTATTTCCACGCCCGGCTCACCGGCGGCGGTGCGGTTGGCGTGGGAAAAATTGATTGTGACTGAGATTTGCCACCTGGCTTGGGAAATCAGCCGCTGAGGGCTTCGTTACACGAGGAGATTTTCCTTTCAAGGGATGGCTGGACTGACAGACTCGGGATTTTCATCACGGGCCACGGCTGAACGGTAGAGACTGGCGGGCGCTTTGCGTCCGGGAGAGAAACTCCAGTCGTCGCGCTCCCGCTGCGCCCTTCCGTCGTGGCCGCGCCGGACGCGGCCGGCTCGAACTCTTCCGGCGCCAGGTAACCTTAAGGCCGACTGCCGCAAAGTCGCCGCCACCAGGAGCCCAGTCCTCGGGGGCCGGTCCGACGCGGGATTTACGGCGCAGAATCTGGATTTGCACCGCGGCACCACCAACAGTCGAAATCTGATCGGATGCTAATTCAGCAAAATCGCGCCGGTGCCCGCTCCCACGGGGATCGAAGAGCTATTGGCGGTATTGGCGAGATCCACCACTCCGATAGAGTCTCCGGTACTCGTAACGATCAGTTGCGAATTGTCTGGCGTAACCGCGACTCCCACGGGCTTCACGGGCGACTCAACAGTCGACTGAGAGAACGTCGAGGTGTTGACCGCCCAGATCGTGTGAGAACTGACATAGTACAGCTCGGTCCCGTCCGGACTCAGTGCGCTGGTAAGAGATCCGCCCTTCAATCCAATCGCCGGCGAGAACGTTCCCGACGCGACTGAGTAGGCGACCAACTCATTGGAGTCTTCGGAGGGAGAGTAGACGAAAATATACAGCGTGGAACTGTCGGGCGAGACGATCAACAGAAAGGGGTTGTAGCCAATGCTTTTGTTGGGAATGGCGACCTCCCGCTCAAGCGCGTAATTCGACTGACTCAAGATCAGCAGCTCGCTGTCATCGTCCGTAGCCCCGGCCACGAATAGAAACCGGCCGTCTGGACTCGCCGCTAAGGCTTCTGTGAAGGATACCGTTGGGATGGTAGAGACAAGCCCGACCACCTGGTTAGCGGAGGTCGATATCACTTCGATGCCATTAAAAGTGTTGGCGAACAGCTTGGAGCCGTCCCCAGAAAGTGCCGTATAATTACCCGGAATCGCAGCGCACCTGAAGCCTGGTACACCGCTTTGTAGGTGAAGCTCGTCAGATTCAACAGGTAAATGGTATTCCCGTTTGCAGTTGAAGTGCCCTCGCTGGCAAACATCGCGGTATCGTTGGGGGTCGGCGTCAGCGCGAAAACCGAGGACTTCGACGCGATGCTGCCCTCGGATACTCTCGAGGGCAAGTTGTAGACCTCCAGCCCTGCGGGCTGCGCGCTGGAAACATTCACCACAGCACGCTTGAAATCCAAGGTGTAGACGGCTGGACTCTTAAGGGTGCTTTTCACGGCGAAGGCGGGTCTTGCGAACCGGTTGGCGTGTTCAAGAAGGCGACCGTCGAACCATTCGAGGCGCTGGTAACGACAGCCGTAGTCTGAGCAGCTGCAGAAACAGATAGGAGCGCAACCAACATTTTCATATCGGTATCTTAATCAGCCGCT
>Ga0182012_10000319_pt1 | contig 54764 bp, 49 predicted proteins | sample 612S2SmetaG_FD_120486 | JGI IMG/M metagenome (GOLD analysis project Ga0182012, IMG submission 120486) | Permafrost microbial communities from Stordalen Mire, Sweden - 612S2S metaG | ecosystem: Environmental > Terrestrial > Soil > Wetlands > Permafrost | place: Sweden: Stordalen | collected... | reverse complement strand
GTTCGTGAATCGGTTAGGAACTGAAAGTGAAAGAGCAGGGGAGGGCTGGGGCTCATAGACACCCTGCCCTTTGATAAACGAGCTCAGAGACCTCATCTCGGAAAATGAGAAGCTCTCAGCAGCTCACAAGCGCAGGCTTTTAAAACGACTTGAAAAAAAGCAAAGCGAATTTCACCAGCCAATGTCTGAACTAGAGCAAATCTGGGGATTACTCGCAGAGTCCGGCATAGTTATGCACAAATTCGGTGAAGACGTGAAACCCATCACCGACAGGGTCACAGAAATCGGACACATAGCATGGAAAGTGATAGCCACCTACGAAGGGATTAAAGGACTGTCAGGAGGAAGCCTCAGTAAATTAATCAATCCCTAAAAACGGCAACAACGATCAAAACAAAACCTGTCTAGCTGGCCAAGACTTGCTAACGCGAAGCAACCATTTTTAAATATCCGTCAGGATCCGAATCGGCCAAATTGCTGTTGCTCAACAAAATTCTAACGCTTTTACCGTTCGCAGGGACATCCAGTATCCAATAGTAAGCTTCTGTATCATCGCCAACCATTCGTTGAGCATGAGCAAAAACAGCAACGGGGACCTTACTAGCATAAGACACCGTAAAATTACCCTCCGAATCCGTGGTTGTTGTCGCGATCAAGGACGGGGAGAAACGCTGAAAATAATCTGCCGGTTCGGGATATTTTTCGATTTTTTCCACCACCTTAACAGTGGCCGCTTTCATATCATCAATCGCGCCCTGCATTCCCGCCTGTGCGGTCTTCGAGTCAGCATCGGCCTGATCGCTCGCAATTTGTCTTTCGGCATCATCCTCAATAGCCCGATCACGACCCATACGATCAATCACCTCGTTTGCCTGCCGCTCAAAGTCGTTGAATTGCTCCTCCGCCTTAACATAGTCAGGATCGTTCTTGACGACATCAGGCACCTTTCCACTATTTATGGAGGCGATTTCCTTCTCGTTCACCCCTTTCTGCTCGTCAATATCCAGCTGTTTATCCTGTAGATACTTGGCAACGTCCGACTTCGCAACAATGAGGATACCCACGTCACCGAGTTTGACACTCTCGCCCCCCTGAGTCGCGATAAAGACTTGACCAGTCACTACCGAGGGCGATGGCTTACAACCACAAAAAATAAGCACATACAAACCAATAACAAAACCAACATTGATCCTAGTGTAGTGTCCACTAAATCCGTTGAATTATCATCAGCCATTTCTAGGGTGTACGGATGTCACGTACCCCTCCGGAAATCGTTTTGGATCAAGTGCAGCGGAAACAATTGGAAACGCTGATTCGGGCTTCGAGCACCAGCCAAGCTGAGGTGTTGCGAGCCCGTATTATCCTGCCCGCCGCCCTGGGGTGGCCCAACGAGGAAATCGCCGCCGAGTTGCAAACCTCAAAACAAACTGTGTGTAAATGGCGGCGGCGCTTTGCCCGGCTGGGCCTTGCTGGCTTGCAAGATGATGCGCGGTTGGGACGTCCGGCTCAGGTTGCTTCTGACACACTGAATACCGTTCTGACCAAAGTGACGCAACCACCCAAGGGACGGGCTCGATGGAGTTGCCGCAGCATGGCAAAACAAGCCGGCATCTCGAAAAGCTGGGTGCAGCAACTATGGTATCGTAACGATTTAAAACCTCACCAAACACGCACGTTCAAACTGTCCAACGATCAGCACTTCGAACAGAAATTTTGGGATATTGTCGGGTTGTATTTATCGCCGCCACAACAGGCCGTCGTGTTGTGCTGCGATGAAAAGAGCCAATGCCAGGCTTTGGAACGAAGCCAGCCGGGGCTGCCCTTGGGCCAAGGGCACATTGCAACCCGCACACACGGTTATTATCGCCACGGGACGCTGACGCTATTCGCCGCGCTGGACTATCTGGAGGGAAAAGTCTTGGCGCATAGCACCCAGCGACACCGCCATCAAGAATGGATCCAGTTTTTGAAGACCATTGATCAGGAGGTTCCGGCCGATTTGCAGGTTCATTTGATATTGGACAACTATGCCACGCACAAAACCCCGCAGGTCAAACGCTGGCTGAAACAACATCCACGCTTTCACTTGCACTTCACGCCCACCAGCAGTTCTTGGTTGAATTTGGTGGAACGCTTTTTCCGCGACCTGAGCCAGGAGGTTGTGCTCCCCGGTAGTTTCGAAAGCGTACAGGAGCTCAAAGACGCCATTTTCAACTATTTGGGCGACCGCAATCTGGCCCCCAAGCGTTACGTTTGGAAGGCCAAGGGAGAAGAAATCTTGGCCAAGATCAAACAGGCACGCGAGCGCCTGAATGCGATAATTAAACGGACTTAGTGGACACTACACTAGTTTTCACAGGTTTAAAAAGTTTGTTAAGTTGAACACAAATGACATCAGGCCGTCCACTAAAAACCATTCCAAGGGAAGCTTTTAGGTGGCTTTGCCGCGCTGATGCTTTGATTGGTGCTGCGCTTCAAACAAACCGCTTGCGCGGAAATCCAAGTCAGAACTGCGACTGCTGCTGGCCTTGAAAACGAGATGCCGCCACGGAACCAGACGAAAAACCGTTCAAACGCCCAGGCATTTGCAATCGGAGGCTTGCGAATGAATTGAAGGCATGATTTGCACCGTTCCAGGGTTTTAAACGTATTGAGGCCCCAAATGCCATCGAAACACTTCCTGCGCTGGCAAAAACCGGTGGCAGACTGAAAAAAAGAGTTGCAAATCTATGAAACAGAACGAAAATGGCCTAAATCACGAAGAACGGTCCACGCCGTTCGTGGACAACAAACCTAGCGGTAAATCCCCAATGAAAACCATTAAAGGATTATTCTTATCTCTTGTTTTTACGACGGCTTGCTCAATCCATGTCAACGCCCAGTCGTTTCTAACCAACGGACTGGTGGCATATTATCCGTTCCACGGAAATGCGAATGATGCCAGTGGCAATGGGAACAATGGGACCAATTACGGAGCCACATTTGTGCCGAACCGGTTTGGTCTGGCCAATGCCGCGGCTTATTTTAACCAAAGCTACATTTTAACTGGTTTTTATCCTCCCTTGGGCACTGCGGCTCGTACTTTTTCGGGGTGGTTCCAAGTGCCCGCCTCTCCCAATGCCATGACCATATTGGCTTATGGCGGAAACAGTGCTTACCCGGGAGATAGATTCGAGTTGGATCTCGGTTATTATATCCCGGGCTCCTTTCTGATAAATGGCTCTTATTTTGGCGGATGGACACCCACGGGCTACGGCGGCTTGAATTGGCACAGTTTTGCGGTGGTGGTTCCGACGAATGCCACCCTGTCCAATGCCGTCATTTACATGGACGGTGTTCTGCAAACAAACCTGTCTCTAAATGGCCCAACCGACACATTCAACACTTCAGAAGTCAACCCATTGCAATTCGGTCAGGAATACCTTGTAGGAGGTTTTGGGCCACTGGTAGGGTCGCTCAGCGACATCCGCGTGTACAATCGGGCCTTATCATCCAACGAAGTGGTTCAGCTTTACGCATACGAATCCGTCCCCCCAATTCAGATTACTCAAAACCTGACGAATACATCAGTTGTTGTTGGAGGGGACTTATCTTTTAAAGTTTCGGTCGCGGGCACCCCGCCGATTTCTTATCAATGGTACTCCACCGCGCCGAACTATTTGATGGTCGCCGGTGCCTATGCGGAACTGACTGGTGACTTTGTTTATCCGGTAGTGGTCACTAACGGCGGCAATGGTTACGGCACGGCGCCGAGTGTGAGTTTTCTCGGTGGGGGCGGCACCGGGACTGCCGGCGTTGCCTCGGTCAGCAACGGCATTTTGACCAGCATTACAATTACGAACCCCGGCTATGGTTATTCCACTGCGCCCAGCGTTGTGATCGGTCCTCCCAACGGCCTTATTTTCGGCGCAACAAATAGCGTGCTCAATATCACGAACGCCGGTGACGGGGATGCAGGTAGCTATTATGTGGTGGTTTCCAGCAGTAGCGGCACCATCACCAGCGATGTTCCCTCTCTGACAATCCTTTACCCGCCGGCCATTAGCAATCAACCTCAAGCGGACTTGGTTTATGCGTACAACTCCGCTTCCTTTAATGTCACCGCGACCGGCACGCCCCCCTTGTCGTATCAATGGACTTTTGGCGGCTCCAATGTTCTCAATGCCACCAACAGTAATTTGACGCTTGCCAGCGCTCAACAATCAAACCTGGGTCAATATCAAGTGATCATCACCAACACTTACGGATCAATCACCAGTTCCATTGCCAATCTTTACATGTATCCCTATCTGGAAACCCCGTTCACCGGTTTGGTCACAGATTGGGGGCAGACCAACATCCTGAGCGTAGGCGCATGGGGTAGTGGAATTCTTGATTATCAGTGGTTCGACAATGGTGTGGCTGTCGCGGGTGCAACGAATGACACATTGACGATTCCCGCTATTCAATTCACCAACGCCGGTTTATACTCAGTCGTCGTTTCAAGCAGTTTGGGTAGCATCACGAATCCGCCGGAACTGGTGGTGGTGAATCCGGCAACCGTAAACTTGGGCCTTTTCCCCGGCGTGATGATCAACGGAACTGTGGGCTACAATTACATCATTCGAAGCACCACCAGCTTGAGCAATACCAATTCCTGGGTGACGGAGACGAATATTACGCTGACGCAGCCCTTTGAAATCTGGTACGACGGCAACTCCAATACAAGGAATCCGAACAATCCACAGAAATTTTATCAGGTGTTGCCGGGGCAATAGCGAGTAGAAACTGTATTAAGTCCGAGCATGAGCCGATCCTCCATGGCTCTTGGCGGCATGGTTGGTAATCGACCGGCGAGGGCTGTTTCGCATTAGAGCAGTACATAATGGTCGAGGATCGATCGCCGCCCCGGAAGTGCGTCACAGGCGAATGAATCTGGGCTGAATGCCTTTTTCGTCAATCTCCAAAATGGCAACGCTGCGCTCCGCACCGAACTTGGGCTTCCCCGCATAACCGGGATTAAAAAACATCACCTCGTTAATCTTCTCAGAAAATGGCTTGTGCGTATGACCAAAAACCACCAGATCCGGCCGCTCGCGCCGGATGCGATTGGCCACTTTATCCGATAGTTCGCGAGGATTGACAATGTGATGAACTAGAACCTTCTTTCCACCCAATTCCAGGCTCTCCGTCTCCTTGAAAGTTAAATCAGCGTCGTTGTTACCCACAACCGCAGTCACGGGTGCTATGAACTCCAGCTCCAGGATGATGGAGGCATACCCGATGTCTCCCGCATGCAGAATATGATCCACGCCCTGAAAGAGTCCTTCAACTCGCGGATCCAGATAACCGTGGGTGTCGGAGATGACTCCGATCTTCACGTTTCCGCCTCCTGCGGCTGGGCTTCAGGCTGTGAATCGGCTGGATCATGGGCACCAGCGGTTTTATCGGCCGGGGATTCCGCGGTGACCTTGGCCGCGCCGGCAAAAAGGGCCGTGAAGAGGCCGGAACTAAGCAGTGTGTTGCGGAAGAATTCCCAGCTCGCAGGATAACCCGGACGCCCGGTGGTCAGTGCTTGAATCCAGCCGGCCAGGGTTTTGGCGTAATACGAGTCCTCCAACCAGGCGGCAGTGTTGGCGATCAAATAAAACAAAAGGCCCCCCAAAAGCCCGCCCATGATCAATTTCAGCATGCCTGCCTTTGGGCCAATCCATTTACCCAGGCCGATCAACAAGGCGTAAATAGCATAATTCCAGAGCATTTGGGGGTCAAAAGGGGCGACGTGGTAATAAATATTCAGCGCCACATCGGTCACCAGCATGGTGCCCAAGGGAAGCCACCATTTGGCGGAGCCTTGGAAGTAAACGCCGGAACAAAAGACAAACGCGTACACGACACTGAAGTTCCCCGGCATCAAGCCAGGGATTCTTGAAATGGCCAGCACCGCAATGAAAATGGCCGGCAACAGGAACTTGCTCTTCATCAGCCACATTTTAGTTTGAATCGCGGCAGTTTCAAATGCCGAATTTCTATTCCGTGTTTCATGCTATTCTGGCTAATTTCGAGCTGTTGTGGATGGACCCCGTCCGGCAAAAGCTTCAAAAACACAAAATCGTCAATTGCTTCGGCCCATGGGCGCCAAGCACCAGGATCCGTTCAATATCGCCGGTCCGGCTTGGGCCGGTGATGAATGAAATCATGCTGGGATAATTCGCGCCGTATTGCGTTTTTAACCATTCAAAGGCAGCCGGCAGGTCGGGAACCATCTGTTCCCGTCGGGCCAACACCACATGATGTGGCGGCAGCACGGAAAGCGCGCGCCCGCCGGCGCTCCGGCAGGTGACCACCACCGAGCCCGTCTGCGCCACCAGCACATCGCATTCGCTGATACCCGCGTCGCACTGTTCCAGTGCCAGGGCGTCGTATCCCTGATCGGTGCGGAGCAGGGGAATGGTCAGGGCTGGACAGATTGAATCAGTCAGTTGGCCGGCATGATAAGCTGCTTGTTTCCATCCCTCTGCCCCAGCCAGTTTTGACAAAACTTGGCGGGCCTGTTCGGCCGAAGCGAGCAGGCGCAAATCCGCTTTAAGCTCGGCGGCGTTTTTGGCAAACATCGCCAACTGCTCTTCAAAACTTTCACCAACCTTGGGCAGCCAGTTTCTAGGAACGGCAGGCGCCACATTAATTGGTTGGGAATTCCCACCGGCACCGTGATGGCCGGGATGCGGTGCGTTGACTTTAAGAGCCTCGCGGATGCGGCCTAGAATGTTTTCGCGTTCGGTCATTTAATCAATAAAAGCGACTTCAGGATTGGATGCGGTTTATTTTCTTTTTTGCCACCAATCCTTGAAAGATTCCGCGGCAAGCGGTGGCAGTTCCCGCGTTTGCGTCCAAGCCTTCGCGGGATTAATGGCCGAACCCTTAAACAAACCTTGCAGGGGTTGTAACAGCCGCGCCATCTTTTTTCCCAAAGCCCAAACCCAGGGATGGTTGGCGGCGAAGGTAAAAAGTTTGTAGGCGGTTTTTTCTCCGGATGAAGGCTTTTCCAAAGCCGCATTGCGGCGGTTTTGCAGGAGGTGATGATGGAGGTCAATCTTGACTGGACAGGTTTCGGTGCAGGCGCCGCAAAGCGTTGAGGCGCTCGAGAGGTGCTTCCAGTCCTGTAAACCCCTCAGATGGGGAGTGATGACCGAACCGATCGGTCCGCTATAGGTGGTTCCATAGGTGTGCCCTCCGACGTTGCGAAAGATCGGGCAGACATTCAAGCAGGCGCCGCAACGGATGCAATGCAGCGCATCGCGTTGTTCCGCATCCGCGAGGAGTTCCGTGCGGTGATTATCCAGCAGCACCACGTGCCATTCTTCCGGGCCGTCGCATTCGCCGGACTGGCGCGGTCCGCCATACATGGTGTTATAACCGGTTAAAGTCTGGCCGGCTCCCATCGTCGCCAACATTGGCAGGAGGAGTGCCAGATCCTCAAACCGGGGCAAAATCTTCTCAATGCCCAGCAGCGAAATCATTGTTCTCGGCATCGCGGCCGTGAGGCGGGCATTCCCTTCGTTCTCCGTGATCGAAATCATGCCGGTTTCCGCAATGGCAAAATTGGCTCCGGTAATTCCCACATCCGCCGTGAGATATTTTTTGCGCAACGCCCGCCGGGCGATCATCGTCAGCTCCTCGGGATCATTCGTCGGCGCACTCCCCAGCTCCCGCTGAAAGAGCTGGCTGATTTCGTCCCGCGTCAAGTGCATGGATGGAAAAACAATATGGTACGGCGCCTCATGACGGAGTTGAACGATAAGTTCACCGAGATCCGACTCCACCACCGACAGCCCCGCCTTTTCGAGTGCCTCGTTAAGATGAATCTCCTCCGCGGTCATCGCCTTGGATTTGATCACCGATTTCGCATTTTTGTCCCGGACAATCCCAATAATGATCTCCCGGGCCTGCGCTGGATTGGAAGCCCAATGTACCCGAGTCCCGCGCGACTCCAGTTTGGCGACAAACTGTTCGAGATATTTATCCAGATGATTGATCGCCTCCCATTTGGTTTCGGCAGCCAATTGGCGTGCGCCCTGCCAGTCCTGGTAAGCGGCCTTGCGCCGGTCCCGGGCGATTTCATAATTGCCCAGCGCCGTGCGGATGATTTTGCGGTGCCGCAAATCACTGGCCACAACCCGCGCTTGTTTGAGAAACTGCGTGGCAAACGTCATAGGCATTGAAGCATCAGCAAGTCATTTTTGATTCAAAACCTCGGCCAGATGAAGGGTTTTGATGCTCTTACCCTGGCGGGACAACAGCCCTTGCAAATGCATCAGGCAGCTTGAATCGTTTGAAACAATATATTCGGCGCCGGTTTCGACAGCGGACGCACATTTTCCGTCGCCCATCGCCGTTGAGATCATGGGGAATTTCACCGAAAACGCTCCGCCGAAGCCGCAGCAAGTTTCCGCCTCGGTCATTTCGACAAGTTCCAGGCCACTCACGCCGGAAAGTAATTCCCGTGGCGGCGTCTTCAAATTGAGTTCGCGGAGTCCATGGCAGCCATCGTGAAAAGTGACTTTATGGGGGAATCGGGCTCCCAGTTCAGTAATACCCAGCTTGGAAACGAGAAAATCCGAAAATTCCCACGTCCGGGAAGCAATGTCCGTCGCCAATCGAGCTCGGGGAGTTTTCTCAAAAAGTCGCGGGTAAAAAACCTTCAACATCGCTCCGCAGGATCCGGAACCGATCACAATCGCCTCGGCGTTCTTTAATTGTTCCAGAACGGGTCCGGCCACCTCGCGCGCCTCGTCCCAATATCCGCTGTTAAATGCGGGCTGACCACAACAGGCAATCGACCCGGGGCAGACGACCTGGTGACCCAAGCGTTCAAGGATTTCCACCATGCTGATAGCCGCGCGGGGATAAAGCGCATCCATGAAACACGGCACAAATAAGGTGACTGTCATTCGCATTAAAATTACCAAAGATATTATTCACTCCCAGCACTGCCATGTCATTAAAAGTTTTGACGACCAGCCAATTGCCAAACAATCAATTTTTCCCCATTGCGAGTTAATTTTTCGTAAAACAGATCGCTGGTTAAAACTGGCACCCCTGCGCAAAAGAAAACAGATGAATTCAGAACCCTCGCTGGCTAAAAAAGATCAGTGTAATTGCAACATGTTAATCTATAATTGTTTACGGTTTGCGTGTGAAATTATTTTTGGGCTGGCATCGTCGTTGCTATTGGCGGGTATCGGCAACGGCTGGACAAATTGTTGGCCCGACCGTTGTGACCATGCGCAGTTAAAACAAAAACAAACTATGAAGAAAATTGAAGCGATCATAAAACCATTCAAGCTTGAAGAGGTGAAAGACGCCCTGAGCGAAATCGGCATCGAGGGCATGACCGTAAGTGAAGTCAAAGGGTTTGGCCGTCAAAAAGGCCATACTGAAATCTATCGCGGAAGTGAATATACCGTGGATTTCCTGCCCAAGATCAAAATCGAGCTGGTTATCGCGGATGGTCAGAAAGACGCCGCACTCGGCGCCATCATCAAGGCTGCCAAGACCGGCAAGATCGGTGACGGCAAGGTGTTCATCTCCACGGTGGAGGAAGCGGTGCGAATTCGCACTGAAGAGAAAGGGGACTCGGCCATCTAACCTGAACCAATCAAAGGAAAGATACTCTCAAATAAAAAACATGAAAAAACATATCCTAATTCTGGCTTTAATGGCCGTCACTGCGCTGGGTGTTTCCACCGTCCGGGCGGACGATACCAATACTCCTGCGGCTGCCTCTACCAACGCTCCTGCAGCGGCTGCAGCGGCGGCTGCCGCCCCGGCCCTCACCAACGGCCCCAGCGTGGAACAACGTCTCGAATCAGTTGAGGCTTACTTCCAAAACGCGGATCCAACCGCGATGTACAAGGACACGAACGGAAATTACAACATTAACTTCGGCCTTGGAGCCAGCATCATCAACACCAACCTGAGCAACAGCACGGGCTCGTATGTTTCGTTTCCCGGCGCTGGTCATAACGCCTGGTTGTTGACCAGCACCGCCTTGGTGCTGTTCATGACGCTGCCCGGTCTCGCGCTGTTCTACGGCGGCATGGTGCGTAAAAAGAACGTGTTGTCCGTTCTGGCACAATGCTTCCTCATCACTGGCCTCGTGACCATTCTTTACATCATCTGTGGTTACGGAATGATCTTTGGTGGTGACGGCACACCCACCGGCCCATTGGGCATGACGCATGACTGGATCAAGGGAATCGTCGGGAATCCAGGCGACTGCTGGATGTTCAATAATGTGACTTCCGCCCCCAATCCGGGTTACTCCTATTGGGTATCGGAAAACGTGTATGCGATGTTCCAAATGATGTTCGCCATCATCACTCCCGCGCTGATCGTTGGTTCCATCGCGGAACGTATGAAAATCAAAGCCATTTTGGTATTCATCACCTTGTGGATGTTTGTGGTGTATTTCACCCAGGGTCACATGGTGTGGGGCGTCAACGGCGACATGAATGGTTGCTGGAATGCCAATGCTCCGATTAAGGGTCTCGACTTCGCCGGCGGTACAGTGGTGCATATGACCTCCGGTTGGACGGGCTTGATCCTTTGTATCATCATCGGCAAACGCCTCGGATTCGGCAAAGAAAACTTCACGCCGCATAGCATCGTGTTGACCTATATTGGAGCCTCGATGCTCTGGGTTGGTTGGTACGGTTTCAACTCGGGTAGCGCTGTCGCGGCGGACGTGATTGCTGCCAATGCGTTCACGACTACCACCATCGCAACCGCCGTGGCCTCGTTTGTTTGGCCGATGTGGGAATGGATCGTCAAAGGCAAACCCAGCGTGCTCGGTTTCTGCTCCGGCGCCGTTGCCGGCCTGGTTCTGATCACCCCTGCTTGCGGTTACGTCCTTCCTGCCGGTTCGATCTGGATCGGCATTGCGGCTGGAACCATTCCCTGGTTCTTCTGCTACAAAGTCAAAGGCTGGCTCGGTATGGATGATTCACTGGACGCCTGGGGCGTTCACGGCATCGGCGGTATGACCGGCGCCATCATGACTGGTATGTTTGCCCGTCAGGCTGCCAATCCGAACCTGGCGACCAACCTGAGCAAATATGTCACCGACAAAATCTTCCAACCTCAATTGATTGAACAGTTGAAGACCGTCGGCGTCACGCTTCTCCTGGTTTTCGTGGGCACGATCGTTTGCGCCTACATCACCAAGTTGCTGGTCGGTCTGCGCGTCTCGGAAGAAGTCGAAATGAGCGGTCTCGACATTCCGGAACATGGCGAAGAGGGCTATCACTCCTGAGCCTCAATAGCTGATAAAGCTTAATCAAGCGGCGGGCGACACAGGTCGCCCGCCGTTTTTTATTTAATCTTGGAAGTAGAAAGTGAAGATTCGAATCACCAGCTGATCGGGCGCACCGCAGGGTTAAAAAATCTCCACTACCAAAGCCGTCACATTGTCTCGCCCATCGTTTCTCACAGAAGTTTCCACCAGGTGCCGGGCCGGATTAAAACTACCATCGCCGTTGGCGCCCGCGCGCAAAAAATCCACCATCTGATGGTTCTGGAGACCTTCCGCCAGGCCATCGGAACAGAGCAGGAAGATATCGCCGCCTTGCAGGGGAACCAGGCCGGTTTGCGGGTCAACGAATTGATTTTCGCCCCCTAGTGCTTTTTGAAGGACGTTGCGGCGAGGATGGTTGCGCGCCTCCCGTTCGTTGATCATCCCTTGGCGCAGCAACCAGGCCACGTGTGTGTCATCCCCTGTGAGCTGACGGAGATCGTTTCGGCCTGCTGGCAAATGATATATCCGGCTGTCGCCCACATGGCCAAAATTCATGGTATTAGCGGTAAACCAGCACAGGCTCATCGTGGTTTCCATTCCCCGGCATTCCTCATAGCTCTGCCCAAGATGGCAAAGTGCTCGGTGAATTTGCCGAAACAGATCGGTTAAGGCGTCCGAAGAATTAACTTGGAGTCCTCTGGCCCGGCGTGAAATGGTCTGCGGTAGAAGGGTGGTGATCTTTTCTACTGCGATCTTGCTCGCGAATTCACCCGCGCGCGCTCCCCCCATGCCGTCACAGACCGCAAAAGTGAAATCCAGGTGCTCAATCGAAGCCTCCCCCACTTTTCCCAGCCGGTGGAGCTCCCGCGCATCAAAACGCAATCCCAAGAACGAATCTTCATTGTTGGCCCGCACTTTGCCTTTGTCCGTCCAGCAAAACCACTTTAACGTTCTGGCAATCTTTTGTTGGGGCGCGCGGGTTGGCTTTCCTTTCGTCGACCGGGATTGGGTCACAGGGTTTTTCATCAGGTGGAATGGGGCGATCCGTGAGTCGGCGGGTGGAGCAGGGTGGCAAATTCGAAATCGATCAGGCAAAACCGTCCGTCTGACTGGCGGTAAGTAACGTTACGCCGGTCCGGATCATCATGGCGTACACCAAATTTTTCCAACTCGGCAAACAATTCAACCTGGCGTTCGTGGTCCAGATGGTCCACGCGCGACCCGCAATTGGTGGTAATAATGCGAAGTTTGCTTCGATCCGCCTCCAGCAACCGGGGTGCGAAATTGCATCCTTTCCTTTCCAGGTGGCGGAGGATCAATACCTCATGAGTGAAACGCTTTTCGGCGTCGGGACCATGGTATGTTTTGATGACGCGCCCATCGAAGGTCAAGTTCACCGTTGATCGCAGCGTATCTTTGACTTTTATCATTCGCGGGGAAAAACCTAACCGATTCTGGGATTACAACCAAGGCTGATGAGAGCGAATACCTGCCGTTTCCAAGTTGCATGCCACTCAGTTGTTTTTTCGGTCGCCGAACCCCGGCGCTGAAGAAAAAAGCACAGTTCAAAAACCTGCAATTCAGCCGAAGTAATTTATCCACTGTGATAAAATATCAACAGCTAATTCCGGTTTCGACAAAACGGCAAAATGAAATTCATCACGCCAAAACCCTTGCAACCAAAGGCAAAATGAAATTTTCCGCAAACTGCTTGCGCAATGGCATTCACCCTGCTAATTGGTTTTCGAGCATGTCAATTCAGTCGCTTTAAAGGATACAAGACTGGACTGATTTCGGCATTCAAAACCAAACACATCACGAACTCAAATGGCAAAATATAAATTGGAATACATCTGGCTGGACGGTTATGAACCCGTCGCCAATCTTCGGGGTAAAACACAGGTCAAGGAATTTAAAGCTTTTCCCAAGCTGGAAGAACTTCCTTGGTGGGGTTTCGACGGTAGTTCCACCCGGCAGGCGGAAGGCAAGAGCTCAGACTGTCTGCTCAAGCCCGTAGCCGTTTTCCCAGACACGACCAAGAAAAATGGTGTTCTCGTCATCTGCGAAGTTTACATGCCCGATGCCAAGACCCCGCATCCCACCAATGCCCGCGCGGGTATTCTAGATGATCCCGATGCCTGGTTCGGATTTGAGCAGGAATATTTTCTCTACAAAAATGGCAAGCCACTTGGCTTCCCTAGCACTGGCTTTCCTTATCCGCAAGGCCTTTATTATACCGGTGTGGGCTACGACGCTGTCGGCAACATCGCTCGCGAAATTGTCGATACCCACCTCGACCTGTGCCTCGACGCCGGCATTAACCATGAAGGCATTAATGCCGAGGTCGCCAAAGGCCAGTGGGAATTCCAAATCTTCGGCAAAGGTTCCAAGACCGCAGCTGATCAGGTATGGATGGCTCGCTACCTCCTCATGCGCCTCTGCGAAAAGTATGAAGTTGATGTCGTGTTCCACTGCAAACCGCTCGGCAAGGACGTTGATTGGAACGGTTCCGGCATGCATTCCAACTTCTCGACCAAGCACATGCGCGAAGTCGGCGGTAAAGAGTACTTTGAAGCGCTCATGGAAGCCTTTGACAAATACAAAAACGAACATATCGCCGTTTACGGACCGGATAATCATCTGCGCCTCACCGGCCTGCATGAAACGCAATCGATTGACAAGTTCAATTACGGCATCGCCAACCGTGGCGCGTCAATCCGTGTGCCGCACAGCTTTGTGAACAACGGTTACAAGGGATACCTTGAAGACCGTCGTCCAAACTCCCAGGGTGACCCCTACAAAATCGCCAGCCGCATCCTCCAGACAATTGCGACGGTGCCGATTAAGAAAACATCCAAGAAGTAATTCTCTCTTATAACCACAGCGGAGGAACTGGGTTAGCGGCGTGGACGAAAGTCCACGCCGTTCTTCTTTTTACCCTTGGCCGCCAGCAATTTTGGGCGAGGCAAGCGTTTTGAAGGTGGAACAAACTCGAGATGGAGGAGGCCCCAGGGAGCTGTCAGTTCGCAAGTTTATCCGCCTTTACCGTCTCCTTCAACGCTTCGCGCATCTGTCCTGCCAACCAGTCGGCTTCGGGCCGGTGCCTGAGATTCTTCGCCAGCAAAAACTCCTTACCGCCAGCTGCATGCACCTTTAAGTCGTAATAAAGCGCGTGACCTGCGGTCCCCCCGATATCTGCCGCGATGCTCCCAATTTGCTTGGCGGGAACATATTGTTGTTTTTTATAAACCGGCCAGGCGATTTCCACTTTCACTCCCGAGGAGTTTATGACCACCCGGCTGCGCCGGAACCAGAGGTCAACGACAAACGCCGCCATCAGCAAATCCATGAGGCTAAACACCAATACAAAAGGCAGGGGCGCTCTTTTCAGAATCAGCAGAGCAATGATGCCCGTCCAAACTGCCCAAACTAGAGTCGCGCCCATGGCAAACCCGGGGTTGCGGCCGGATGGGAAGAAGAATTCCCGTCCGCCGGCTGCCAAATCCTTCACTTCGATGCTGGTCGGGATGCGCTGCCGGATGCTGTCCAGCGATACCACGTAGGCTTGGGCCAGATCTTCTGCCGGAGCGGGTGCTTCGGCCAGCTTGAACACGGGCACTTCAAACGTGGCCTGATAGTTCGGTCCGCGCAAAGTGGCCGAAGTCTCAAGTTTCCAATGGATTCCATCCTCGGCGGAAGCCGCTGACTCCGGAAGATTGGCCGGCAAATTAAAGAAAATCGGCAGGCTGGTAATTCCCGAATCCGTACGGGGAAGATCCGCGCGCAACCATTTATCCTCCCGCCAAAGAACTTTTTCAATCGCTTGACGATTATTGGTCGCACCGGTCGTTTGACGCCGGACGCAACTCAACCGAATTTGCCAGCCATGCTCAGGCTGAATCTTTGATTTAACTAGAATTCTGCCGGACAAGGATGTTCCGGCTGGTGCCGGAAAGTGCTCCATCTCGAAGATGGAATCACCAAACCGCCGCCAGGCTTGGGTGGTGATGAACGTGAAATAAATCACTGCCAGGCCTAACGTGGGAAAAATCATGACCAACAGGGCTGCCGAATGACTGTGGCGAAACAGCGTTGGCAATACGACCAAGGATAGTATCGCGAGGACCAGACACCAGAAAACCACGATAACCCAAACCAGAACCACCGGTTTTTTGGAGGAGGTGCTTATCCGCCCATCCGCCCATTCTTTGCGTCTTAGCCAAGGGGCACGATCATCCGCCTTCCTGGCGGCGAATGCCTGCATCGCCATCTTTTTGGCATTGATCCCGAAAATTAGCACGATTAGTCCCCCGCAAACAATTGCCGCGCTCAATAGCCCCATCGCCTTCTGCCGGTTCAGTCCACCCAGTAGTCCATCATGCACCAGCAGGATAAGCGCAAAAACTCCCATCACAGCGAATGGCAGGGTCAGGAGAATACCCCGGGTGCGGGCAGCCTTGGGGCTCAGCGCTTTGACATCACCATCTTTAAAAATCAGTCCCATAGGTAATTAAGCTTCGGACTGAACTCCTGATTGCATTGTTTCCATTCCCCAAATTAGCGAATTTTCGCCTGGCAAGCCAGTATTAACACGTTTTCACAGATTGTCCTTGTCTCGAGCACTCGACCAAACCATGCGGCCAGGGAGCCTTCATTCTCCATTTCGCCTTTTAAAACGGGCGGATTTGGGCAAACTCCTTCCATGCAGCAGGCAGTAGCGGCGATCTTGATCTTCGCGGCGGCGAGTTTCTTTTTCGCGCTGGCGGAGACCGCCTTGTTTTCCCTAAGCAAGTGGCAGGTTGGGCAGCTGGCGGAGCGACATCCCCGTCGCGGGCGGATTGTCGCGCAATTGTTGCAGCGTCCGTTGGATTTGTTGGCGATGCTCGCCCTGGGCAACACCTTTGCCAATGCGGCCATGCTGGCAGTGGCGCTCGCGATGGTTTTTAACGCCCACTGGGAGCTGGCGCTTACGATGCTGGCCTTGGCTGCCTTCACTCTGCTCGGCTGCGAGGTGTTTCCCAAAACCCTGGCCGTGAGGCAACCCGAACGCTGGTCATTGCGCGTTGCCTGGCTATTGTTTGCCTTTGAAATAGTGTCCAAGCCATTTTATCGGGTCGCTCAATGGATGGACGCCGTGGCCCTGAAAACGGCCGCGCAAACTCCCACCTCCGCTCCCGCGATGACCGACGCCGAATATCACGAATTAATTGAAATGGCGTCCAGTCAGGGAGCCCTGGCGCAATCGGAAAAAGAAATCATTTTGCAGATCATCAGTCTGGATCAGCGTACCGCCCGGGACGTGATGCGGCCCCGCGCCGGCATGGCTGCCGTCAGCGATGAAGCCACCGTGCCGGAAATGATTGCCGCGGCCAAAAAATATCGTCACCGTCGCCTGCCGATCTTTGACGAGACCCCGGACACCATCGTGGGGGTTTTGAACACCCGCGCCCTCTTGCTGGACCCCGAAATCGATTTGGCAGACGCAATTGATTTTCCCTCTTTTGTGCCGGAAACAATGAATTTGCTCCAGCTCTTTCGTGCTTTGCAGAAACAGCAGCGCGGGCTGGCCATTGTACTCGATGAATTTGGCGGCACCGCCGGCATCGTCACCATGGAGGACATCCTCGGTGAATTGGTCGGTCGCATTCGTGCCCCCTCGTCGCCGGAAGGATTCATGATGGAGAAAATTGCGCCTGACCGCTGGCGCGTCAACGGTTCATTGCGGCTCGATGATTTTCGCCGCGAGTATCCGTCGCTGCCGGAACTGGAGGAGGTTGAAACCATGGGCGGCTTGTTGACCTATTTGCTGGGCATTGTCCCCGAGGCCGGCGAGAGCGCAGGCTTCAGCGGACTCCAACTGACTGCGGTTAGTTCAGACGGAAGACGCGTCAAAGAACTGACAGTTCAGCGCCAAAAATAAATGGAAGTCAACCTTTACAACTGGCTGACCTTCGGCTTGTGCCTGCTGGCATCGTTTCTGTTTTCCGGCATGGAGGCCGGGGTGTTTGCACTGAACCGTCTCCGAATCCGGCGCCTGGCCCGCTCCGGAAAACCCTCCGCCAAGCTATTGAACAGCTTCTTGGAGCGTCCAGAGCGCTTTCTTTGGACGATTCTGGTCGGCAATACCCTCGCCAATTTCTTCATTCTGGGCTGGGTGCTGGCCACTTTGCACTATTGGTTTGCCGGGCAGACGGCTTTGGTGGGAATCCTATTCGGCATCGTGGTATTCGGGTTTTACGCGGTGTTCGATTTGCTTCCGAAAATGTTGTTTCGCGCGCATCCCAACGCCCTTTGTCTTTCGGCGGCTCATCCTTTTCGGCTGATTAATTTCGCCCTCGGCCCCTTGGTATCAATGGTGGAAGGAGTTTCGAAGGCCATCCTGTATCTCAGCGGCGGCCAGGCCCATACGCGCCGGCTATTCGGTAACCGCGAGGAACTGCGAGCCGTCATGCAGGAATCCGGCCGGACTCTCACTGCCGACGAGCGGACCATGATCAATCGCATTTTTGATCTGCAGAAATTCACCGTCGCCGACATCACCAAACCATGGTCCGAAACGGCTGCCGTGGAATTGCTCACCCCGCTCCGCGAAGCGATTGCCCTGTCCCGCGACAAAAAACTATCGCGCCTGCCGGTTTGGGAACAGCGCGAAGGCAAACGACGCGTGGCTGGCCTGCTTGAGATCGGACCCTTGCTTTACCGTGACAACCTTGACGTGGAAAAGCCGGTGTCCCATTACATGATTTCCGCCGTTTTCATGCCCGAGGGCACCCGGCTGGAAATAGCCTTGCGACAAATGCAGCGGGCAGGGCAGCGGGTGGGCATCGTCCTCTCCCGCGAACGCAATGAGGTGGGCATCGTGACACTAAAGGACATATTGGGGGTCATGTTTGGTGAGATGAATTTCTAGCATGAGCACCGGCTTCTTGATCATCCTGAAAATTCTAGCCGTTGCCGGCCTGGTGTTGCTCAACGCATTTTTTGTGGCCGCCGAGTTGGCGCTGGTGCGCATCCGCGACTCGCAATTGGCGGGGTTGGCCTCCCGCGGTGATCGCCGCGCCCAGGCCGCGCGCCACATCATTGGCCACCTCGACGCCTATATCAGCGCCACTCAGTTTGGCATTACGCTGGTCAGCATCGGACTGGGAATGGCGGTGGAGCCCGTTTTTCGTGGTTTGCTGGAACCGCTTTTTGAACTGCTGAATATTTCCTCGGAAACGGTTTGCCACGACATTTCCCTCGGGGTGGGCTTCTTTGTGAATTGTTATCTGCTGATCGTCGTCGGCGAATTGGTTCCCAAGGCGGTGGCAATTCGACGCACGCTTGCGACCGCCCTATGGGTTGCCAGTCCCCTGAATTGGTTTTACCGAGTGTCCTATCCGTTCATTTGGCTGCTTCAATGGTCGTCTCAGCGAATCGTTCGTCAGCTGGGGGTCGACCCCGATGCCCTGTCCGCCGGCCATTCCGAAGAGGAACTGCGCATCGTGCTTGCCGCCGCCCAGGGTTCTACCAACCGGCGCAATCTTATCTTGAACGCATTGGACCTGCGCCATCGCACTGCGCGCGAGGTTATGCGTCCACGCAATGAAATCATCACCCTGGACTGCGCCGCCCCGATAGCTGAATGTCTGGCCATCGCCGAGAAATCGCGCTATTCGCGTTTTCCCATTTGTGACGATGGCGATCCCGACCGCGCCCGCGGCATTATTCATATCAAGGATCTTTACGCACTCCGAGACAAGGCAGCGACAGCAGCAGACCTGCTTCCGGTCGCCCGCAAACTGATTTGCGTGCCGGAAACCGCCCGGCTGGAAAATTTACTGCAGCGATTCATGGAGAAAAAACTACATTTTGCGCTCGTCGTGGATGAGTACGGAGGGACACTGGGCGTGGTCACCCTGGAGAATGCCATGGAAGCATTGGTGGGCCAGATTCAGGATGAATTTGATTCGGAAAAGCTGGAGTTGACCCGCACCGGGGAAAATGTCTGGGAGGCCGCCGGCGGATTGCCATTGCATGAGCTGGAAAAAATCATCGGCCAGGTCCCGCACGACGAGAGCGTGGCGACCGTCAGCGGCTGGGTGACACAAAATCTGGGCGGATTTCCCAAAGTGGGCGATGTTTTCCAGATCAATGCATTTGAGCTTCACGTGGAAGAAATGTACGGGCCACGCGTCGCGCGTTTAAAAATAACCCGCCGGCCGGCCACTTTAGTCAAATCACCAACGGGCACCAGGAATGGCGAAGACTAAGACCGCCAGTGCCATGGCCCCGTCGACTGCAACCGCCGGCCACAGTGTGGCTTTCGCGCAACCGACCGCAAAAAACACAATGGCTCCCAACCAGACCGCCAAGGGATTCACGTCCAGCGGGCTGCGGCTGCCGGGCTTTTTCTTGATCAATGCCGGCGTCGCAAAGGCGAGAATCAGGAGGGTCACAAAGGCCCAACTGACGAAATTCAAGGGCGACGTCCCATACCAGGTGAGCGGTATTTTGGTGAGCTGCCACGACCAGAAGTGATTGGCATCGGTCGCAAACGGTTCCAGGGCGAAATCGAAGGCCGTGGTCAAAACCGCGGTCAAACCGATCAACCAATAGCCATAACTCTTCAACTTGCGCCAGGGGCGCAAAATGACCCGGGCCGTGCCCCGCGAATTAAACAAGGCGATCACCCAGAGCAGGGGAATTGGCCAGGGTACAAAATCAAATAATTTGGCGCCGCACGCATCGTGAAAGTAGATCGGCCCGAAGGGGATGGCCAGGGAATGCAGCGTGCTCAAGCCATGCGCGAGACTGCCAATCACCGCGGCGATGCCGGCGCCCAACAGCGCATTTTGCAAGGGCATCTGCCGGCTTAATCCTGTGATCGTGACAAAAAACACCAGCCATATTAAAGCCAGGTCCAGAGCCGCGATATTGGAGCCCAAAAATAATTGAGCGAGGAAAGCCAGGACCAAGGCGCCAGTCAGCGTCCAATGGCACAAGTTCTTTGCTTGTTCGGCGGCGTCTATCGGCGGTTTGGCAGCAGTTGTCGTTGATGTCATTTTCGGTAAACCGCAGGGACAGTGCATTAAATCTCCGAGCCCGGCAAACGTAAAAATCGCTAAAAAATGCATGCAAAGGTCATTGTTTGAGCTCCAAACCTGGTCTTGAACGACGGCTATTTATGGCATTTGTTCATTTGGTGGCAGGTGGTGGCAGGATCGGCCTTTTGTCGGCGGTTTTTTTGCGCATTGCGTAAAAAACAACAGCGATTTCGATTGCAAAACTTCAAAAACACGTCGAAACCCCAACAAATACAAGAAATGTACACTTGGCACTGGCTATGCTTAGCAAATATCGGTTGCGTTTAATTGTGTGTTGGTTGGTGGTTAGCTGGGTGGGGAGCCTGGGATGAACGTGGAATAAGTGGGGCTTGTCCTCGTTAATTCAAGGCTTTAAAAACCAGTGGAGGTAGCGGTTGCGTCATGCGCGCCCAAGCGGTTTGCCCGTAGATTGTACTGTGCTAGTCGCCTTAAGGAGGTGACAGTCAACTACGGCTGGATCAGGGTGGCGCGTGTGCGGCAGGACGGTGGTGCGGTTTTGTTTGCCGAACTATTATGTCGTATGAGGTCCTGAATCTTCTCGTCGTGACACTTCGCGCTACTTGGTTTAATTTGCGCGGATGGAAAAAACGACTCTGACTCTCGGTCATTCTCCCGACCCCGACGATGCATTCATGTTTTATGGCTTGGCCAAGGAAATCATGCCGGCCGGAGGATTTCATTTTCAACATATTCTGCAGGATATTCAAACGCTGAACGAGCGCGCCACCCGGGGAGAGCTTGATATTTCCGCCGTCAGCATTCACGCCTACGCCTACGTCTCCGACAAATACGCCTTGCTGCCCAGCGGCGCCAGCATGGGCGACGGCTATGGCCCCATGCTCGTGGCCCCGCAAAAATTGAGCCGTGAAGAGATACTTCGCAAGACCATCGCAGTGCCGGGAACGATGACCAGCGCGTTTCTTGCCCTGCAACTCTGGCTTGGTAAACCCGCAAAGGAATTCAATTACATTGTGGTGCCCTTCGACCAGATTTTTCAGGCTCTCCGCAGTGGCAAGGCGGACGTTGGTTTGATTATTCATGAGGGCCAGCTCACCTATGGAAACGAAGGTCTCGTCGTCTGCCAGGATTTGGGGGTCTGGTGGGGACAGGAAAACGACGGTCTACCGCTGCCGCTGGGCGGAAATGTGATCCACAAAAAATTCGACCCGGCCACGCGGAAAAAAATCTCGGATACCCTGACCGCCAGCATCCAATTCAGTCTGGATCACCGGCCAGCAGCGGTGCAACACGCCTTGCAATATGCCCGCGACATGGGCCGCGATTTGGCGGACAAGTTTGTCGGCATGTACGTCAATCACTGGACGCTGGATTACGGCGAGCGGGGCAGGGAATCCATCCGCCGTTTTTTGGGGGCGGGCTTTGAACGCGGGTTTCTGCCGCATCGGCAGGAACTGGAATTCGTGGTTTAAGTTTCAATCTCAAGCCTATGAAATTTCCAAGTTTTCTTCGGTATTCCTGCTGGATTGTTCTGCTGACCGCCGGATGCTCCCTACCAGCCCGGGACTTTTGGGTTTATCTGGGAACTTTCACGGAAGGATCAAGCAAAGGCATTTACGTTTCGCGCCTGGACGCAAACACCGGGGAACTATCAGATCCCAAATTGGCGGTTGCCACCCCGGATCCTTCTTACCTCGCGCTGGCTCCGGACCAAAAGCATCTTTATGCGGACAATGAAGTGAATGCAGGGATGGTGAGCGCATTCTCCATCAACCCAATGTCCGGCGAGCTTAAATTACTGAACCAAAAAGATTCGGGCGGTTCGGGTCCATGCCATGTCAGCGTGGACCTCAGCGGTCAGACTTTATTGGTGGCCAACTACGGCAGCGGCAGCATCAAATCAATGCCGATTCTCAGCGATGGCCGGCTCGGCGACGGTGGGACTACAATCCAATATCAAGGCCGAGGCACCAATCCGATTCGGCAAACCGGTCCGCACGGCCACTACCTGGGAGTTGACCCCTCCAATCGTTTTGCGTTGGGATGTGATCTCGGCACTGACCGGATTATGGTTTATCGCCTGGACGCGGCGAACGGCATCATGACGACGAATGACGTGCCTTTTGGCGTGGTGCCGCCGGGCTCCGGACCGCGCCATCTGGTTTTTAGCCGCGACGGGAAGTCGGTGTATGTGATTGACGAAATGGCCTGCAAAATCACCTGTTTTAACTGGGATAATCAAACAGGCATCCTTGCCCGGCGAGCCTCAATTTCGGTTTTGCCGCACGGCGAGACGGTTCAACCGGATTATACCGCCGCCGAAATTTTGCTTCATCCCAGCGGCCGATTTGTCTATGTCACCTTGCGCGGCCACGACAGTATCAGTGTGTTTGCAGTGGACGCAGCCACCGGCAGCTTGGCGCTGATTCAAAACCTTCCATCCGGCGGAAAAGCTCCTCGCGGTATGGGCATTGACCCGACGGGACACTGGCTTTTTACGGGGAATCAGAAGACAGATAACGCGGTCGAATTCGCCATCGACCCCGCTTCCGGCAAACTCACGCCAACAAAATTGCAGCTTCAGGTGGGCTCGCCGGTTGACTTCAAATTCGTGCCCGTCGACTAAACCATCTCATTTGCGCTTTGCAAACCGTTTCGATAGTTCTCGGGACCGGTAGCCGAAGATTTTTTCAATGTCAGGGCGGACAATGAACCGGTTGGTCAGAAAGTCCAACGGCACGGCGTAGCTGACGGTGTCACAGACTTTGGTGCCGCCTTCGTGGGCCACAAAGGTGTGCTCGTGCAGCCAGCGTTGGTAGGGGCCCTTAATTTGCTCGTCCACAAACCGGTGCGGCGGTTCCCAGATGTTGATTCGGGTGCGCCAACTGATCGAAAAGCCATGAACCTTTAGCTTATAATCAATCAATGCGCCGGGCTGCATGACAATGGGCATCGGTGTGACGATCTTGAAATTCAGCCAGGGAGGCGTGAGCGCATCGAGATTGGAAGCGTCGGAAAAAAAATCGAATAATTCCGCCGGATCCAATGGCAACCAAAGTTCGCTTTTAAATTCCCTGATTTTCATGACGGGCTAAAACCGGGCGACGGGAACAAAAGTCCCGCACCAAAAAAGTTTTCAAAGAGTAATCCTTCTGACCAAAACGTTCTGAATTCAGCCGCCGATCAAGACCAGATTCTTCAGGGTCGGGGCAGGAACACCACCTTTGACTTCCTCGGTCACGGCAAACTTGCCGGCGACCTTGATCGGCTGTTTCGGCTTGAACTCTACACGGCCCGTGCCCGACGGATCAACATGAAACACGCCGGCATCCACGGGGGTTGTCCCGTTCTCCAAAACCCAAAGTTGGTAATCCCGGTCGGAGGGCAGCTCCTTGAGGTTCTCGACTACGAAAACACCATTTTGCTTGTCATTGTCCCAGAGGGTGACGGCGACCGCCTGAGGCAGGCTGGCCAGCCGGGAATTAAGCATCGTGATTTGCAGGTTGGCCATTCGATTGGTTTCCTGCAGCGCCAGCACAGTCTGTTGTAAATCGTTGGTGGCGGATTGCAGAGACGTGGCAAGCTGATTCAATTGGTTGATTTGCTGTGTTTGACTGCCGATTTGCTGCTTTAGCCTGGTATCCTGCAGACTAAGCAACAGGCACAGTACCGCCAGACCGGCGGCCAGGGACCATGGCAGCCAGTCGGCCAGGCGGAATCCAGTGGCTGGAAGGGGAACAACTTTTTGCGGTTCGGCAACCCGGGCCAGGATTTTGGCCCGCAGTTGAGGCGGTGGCTCCACGGCGGGAACCTGGCCCGCCAAAGCGGTGGTGGCGGGGGTGAGCAAAGCGACAAATTCCTTTAATTCAGGATTTACCTCCATCGTCTTCTTGAATTCAGCTGCTTCCTCCGGGGATAGGGCGCCCAGGACGTGCATCGCTGCTTGTTCTTGCAAACGTTCGTCAATCATAACACCCCCTCCAACTGTTCGCGCAACTTTAAGAGCCCACGACGGATCCGGGCCTTGATGGTGCCGAGCGGTTCCTGCAGTTTTTCCGAGATTTCAATGTGGGTGAGGCCGGAAAAATAGGCCATTTCGATCGCGCGCCGCTGGTCGGCCGGCAATTCCACGATCGCTGACTGAATCAGTTTGGCCTTTTCGCTGCCATGAATGGCTTCGTTGGCCGTGTCAGCCGAAGTCGCCGCAAAGGCCAGTTCCGGCCCGGCTTCCTGCGCCAGCCGGCTGCGACGTTGGGAGGCCCGGATCCGGTCGATCGCCTTGTTTCGCACCAGGATAGCCGCCCAACTGGAAGCCTTGCCCAGTTTGGCATCAAAAGCCCTGGCCTTTTCCCAAATCTGCACAAAGGCCTCCTGCATAACGTCCTCGGCGTCGGCGGGATCATTTAAAATGCGGGAAGCCACGGAAAACATCAGGATGGAATGGCGGTCGTAAAACTCGGCGAACGCCGCGCGATCGCCGACGGCAATTTGCCGTAGCAACTCGATGTCGCGTGCCTCGCTATCCTGATCGTTCACATTCGGGTCGTTCACAATTGGATTAAATGATAAGCTCGCCGTGGCCGGTTCCGCGCCAAAGCCGCAGAAAAAGCCCCCCAAATTGGCTTGGACACACAGGTTCATATCAAATGGTTCGCAACATTACAAGATCGCTTCCAACCTAAAGAACGAGTACTGCCGCCGGTCGGATGCAATTATTATTAATTTGCATCCAACCGACCTCGCCAAACGAACTAAATGCAGAAAAGAGTTTGTTGAGCGCAGAGTGATCAGATTATGAGTAATACCAGCAAAGCAATCAGCAGCGGCTTTATTTCCGTAAAGCAATGGTTCGACGCCGATTACGGCAACGCCGAGCTCGCAGCTCTGCGGGAAAAGCCGGATAAGGTGGATTATTTGAGGGTTTTGCCGTTCTTGATTTTGCACCTTGGCTGTTTGGGGGTCTTTTTCACCGGTTGGAGCTGGTTCTCGGTAGGCGCAGCCGTATTCCTTTACCTCGCCCGCATGTTTGCCATCACGGGATTTTATCACCGCTATTTCTCCCATAAGACCTTTCACACATCACGAGTCGCCCAATTCCTTTTTGCCGTGGCGGGCGCCAGTGCCGCGCAGCGCGGCCCGCTTTGGTGGAGCTACCAACATCGCCATCACCACAAACATTCGGATGAGGAAGAGGATGTGCACTCGCCTACAGTTCGAGGTTTCTGGTGGTCGCATATTGGCTGGATCACCAGCGCCCGCAATTTCCCCACGGATTATTCCCAGGTGCGCGACCTCACGAAATTCCCCGAACTCGTTTTCCTCAATCGCTTTGACTCCTTGGTTCCTGCGCTTTTTGCTGTGGCACTTTTTACTCTGGGCCATTTTCTCGGGGAATATTTTCCGGCCCTGCACGTCAACTCCTGGCAATTGTTGGTTTGGGGATTTTTCATCAGCACCACGGTTTTGTTTCATGCCACGTCGTCCATTAATTCGCTGGCCCACTTGCTCGGCAAACGCCGTTATGAAACCGAAGACAACAGCCGCAACAGCCTGCTCCTCGCGCTCATCACCTTGGGCGAGGGTTGGCACAACAATCATCACCGCTACATGAATGCCACCCGACAAGGCTTTTATTGGTGGGAAATCGATATTTCCTACTATTTGCTCAAAGTCCTGTCTTGGACCGGCCTGATTTGGAATCTTAAACCCGTACCCCTCTCCGCCTATGAAAATTCCCATCCAGTTTCCAGCGCCAATCAGTTTTCATCCCGCCATCCGAATCATCCGTGAAACGCACCGCCATCATAGGGACGGGTATCGCCGGTTTGGGATGCGCGTATTTCCTTCACCGCCGGTGCGACATGACGATTTACGAGAAAAGCGATTATCCGGGTGGCCATACGAATACGGTTTCAGTCGCCGAGGCCGGCCGCTCCGTGCCCGTTGACACCGGCTTCATGGTTTTCAACGAGGTGACCTATCCTAACCTTACCCGGCTATTTCGTGAGTTGGAGGTGAAAGTTCAGTCGGCTCCTATGTCGTTTAGTGTCCAGCACCGGCCGAGCGGGTTGGAATTTTGCGGTACCAGCCTGAATCATCTCTTTGCCCAGCGCACCAACCTTTTGCGTCCGCGCTTCTGGCGAATGCTGCTACAGATCAACCGTTTCAATTCGGAGGCGATGACGACACTCAACTCGGCCGAGTTTCAAAATCACACCCTGGGCGAATATGTCCGGGAGCGACAGTACGGCGATGATTTCCTCAATTATTACCTCGTGCCAATGAGTTCTGCGGTCTGGTCCACGCCGCCCATTTTGATGCTCGACTTTCCCGCCCTCACTTTACTCCGCTTTTTTCATAATCACGGATTTCTGGGACTGCACACCCAGCACCCCTGGCTCACGGTGGTAAACGGCGCGAAATCTTACGTGGAGAAGCTGACCGCGCCGTTTCGCGACCGGATTAGGCTGCGGCGCGCAGCGCGCGTGGTTCAACGCACCGGCGAATGTGTACAGGTGGTGGACGCGGACGGCAAAAAGGAAACCTTTGACCAGGTGATCATGGCCAGCCATGCCGATGAGACTTTGAATATGCTGCTCGACGCGGATCCGGATGAGCGGGCGCTGCTGGGCGAATTCAAATATCAGCCGAATTCCGCCTTGTTGCATACCGACGCCTCCGTGATGCCCAAAACCAGATTGTGCTGGGCGGCTTGGAATTACCGAATTGACAGGGCCGCCGATGGCAGAAACTCGGCCTCGACGGTTTATTGGATGAACAAATTGCAAACCATCAACGGCCCCCGCGATTATTTCGTTTCCATCAACGGCGATAATTCAGTGAATCCAAACGCCGTTCTTAAGCGTATCCAATATGAACATCCGTTGTTTAGCCTGGGCGCGATCCAGGCGCAGCAGCGGCTGCCGACATTAAACGAGCGCATGAATAATAAGGTCTTTTATTGCGGAAGCTATTTTCGCTACGGTTTCCACGAGGACGCCTTTACGTCCGCGCTCGAATTGTGCCGCGTCATGACCGGGGAAAGGCTCATGTCATGAATTCCTGCCTCTATGAATGCTCCGTGATGCACCACCGGTTCACGCCCAAAGTGCATCATTTTCAACACCGTATTTTCATGTTCTACCTCGATCTGGATGAACTGGATACCGTGGCCCGGAAAGTTTTCTTCTTCAGTCATAACCGCAAAAACCTGTATAGTTTTCGCGACAACGATCACGAGCCAGCCGGAGCCGCCGCACTGAAGGACCGCCTGCTGACTTTCCTGCGCCAAAATGGAATTGATCCGGGACCGTTGTGCCGCCTTATGCTGCTGACGCTCCCGCGAGTGGCTGGCTACATTTTCAATCCCGTATCCATTTACTACTGTTTTGATAAGGCAGGCCAGCCGATATGCTCTGTGGCGGAAGTGGGCAACACGTTTCGCGAAATGAAGTTGTATCTGCTCCGCCACGAGGAGTTTGGCTTGGACGAAACGTTCCGGAAAATCGTCCCGAAACATTTTTATGTTTCGCCATTCTCAGAACTAACCCTGAACTTTGATTTCAAATTAAAAATCCCCGGCGAGGATTTGAACATCAAAATCAATGACCTGGACGGGGATGAGGCGGTGCTCACCAGCACACTCAGCGGCAAAAAGACCGCCATAAATAATGCCTCGTTGTTGGGGTTCACGCTCAAGTATCCATTGCTGACTTTGAAAGTCATTTTCCTGATCCATTTTCACGCACTGCGGCTCTGGCTCAAGGGTCTTCCATTTTATCGGAAAGCCGCACATTCCGGTTTGCAACGCCAGGTCTTGCGCCCGCATTCCAGTCTCGCCACTCCCCCCACCAAATGAACGAATCCACTGTCACCTTGAATCCGCGGCTCGCGAACGCGGGCGCCGAAAAAAACGGAGGCCTTTGGCAGCGACTTATCTTTCAGTCGCTGGAGCAAATGAAGCAAGGCTGCCTTCGCCTCGAACTGCCGGACGGCACGCACAAATTAATCGGCAATCAGCATGCCGCCCTCCCGGCCAATGTCCGGGTCAGGAATTGGCATTTTTTCAAGCGCTGCGTTCTCTATGGCGATGTCGGATTCGGCGAAGCTTACGTGGATGGCGACTGGGAAACGGATGATATTACCAAGGTCATCTCGTGGTTCATCCTCAATGTGGAAAAATCGCCGGGCATGTCCGGTTCCCGGGCCAAAAAATGGCTGGTTAACATGCTGGGCTGGCAGAATCGTATCCGCCATTTGCTACGCCCGAACAGCCTGACCACCAGCCGCCGCAATATTTCGGAGCACTATGACTTGGGCAACAAGTTCTACGAACTGTTCCTGGACCCGACCATGACATATTCTTCCGCGCTTTTCACCGACCGGAAGCAGACACTGGAGGAGGCCCAAATTGCCAAATACGACCGCCTTTGTAGGCAACTCATGCTCCAACCCGGTGATGAGGTCCTGGAAATCGGCAGTGGCTGGGGCGGTTTTAGTTTGCACGCCGCGAAAAACTATGGCTGCCGGATCCACACCGTCACCATTTCGGAGGAGCAATACAAATTTGCCTGGAATTTGTTCCAACGCGCAGGGGTAAGCGACCAGGTGAGCATCGAGTTGCAGGATTACCGCCGGCTGACCGGCAGGTACGACAAGATTGCCTCGATTGAAATGCTGGAGGCGGTTGGAGACCAGTATCTCGAAACTTATTTTGCCAAGTGCCATGAACTCTTGAAACCGCACGGACTGCTGGCGGTGCAAATGATCACCTGTCCGGACTCCCGCCATTCCGCCCTTGCCAAAAATGTGGATTGGATCCAGAAGCACATTTTTCCCGGATCACTGCTGTTGAGCGTCCATCGAGTGAACGAGGCACTGCGCCGAACCGGCGACCTGTTTTTGCATGACTTGAAGGACTTGGGTTCATCATATGCCGAGACCTTGCGACGCTGGCGGGTCAACTTCAATGAGAATGCCGGGTCGGTGCGCGCGTTGGGATTTGACGAACGATTCCTGCGAAAATGGGATTATTACCTTTCGTATTGTGAGGCAGCTTTCGCCCTGCGCAACATCAGCGTGGTCCAGGCGGTATATACCAGGTCCAATAACCCAACCCTCATCGCCCCATGATCTGGCCCCTGCGTTTTATTTTCATTTTCGTCCTGATCAGCATGCTCTGCGCCACCAGTTGGGCGAGTTGGCAATGTCCGCTTTGGAAAACGCCGCACGAGGTGGTGGGGCATCCCTGGTTCATCGCCACCTTGTTTGATTGTTATTTCGGCTTCCTGACGTTTTATGCCTGGCTGGTTTATAAGGAGCCCGGTTGGGTAGCCCGCCTTGGCTGGCTGCTGGCAATCCTGTTACTCGGGAATATTGCCATGTCCACCTACCTGCTCATCACCTTGTTTCGCCTGCCGCCTGAGGCGCGGATCGACCAAGTGTTGTTGCGGCAGAAAAACTGATGCCTTTACGTCATGACCGCCTCCATGAATCCAGCCCCCTCCCGACTCAAGACCTTCTGGCGGGAACGCGTGGTGGGGTTGATTACCGCCCAGTTCCTCCAAGGAATAACACCGGCGAAAATCGCCCTGACCATCGCGCTAGGCTTGAATCTCGGGGTCTTTCCAATTCTCGGGGCCACCACGATGCTCTGCGCCACGGCGGGCCTCTGGCTCAAGCTCAACCAACCCGTCATCCAACTGGTGAACTGGCTTGCCTCGCCGCTGCAATTGCTGTTGATCTTGGTCTTTGTCCGCATCGGGGAATGGCTCATGCGTGCGCCGCATCTCAATTTGTCGGTTCCCGAGTTGATCCGGAAATTTCACGAATCACCCGCACATTTTTTCCGCGAGTTCGGCATGACCGGTGTTCACGGAATTGTCGCGTGGCTATTGATCGCACCAATCCTGACGGTGGCCATTTATCTGGCGCTGCTCGCGCCACTCAAGAAGTTGGCGGCTGTCAAATCCTCCAATCTCGCGCCAAACAATGTTAAATGAATTTCTTGTAATGATTCTGGCCGCGACGGGGTTCGCCGTCTGCCTGATGGTGTTGATCTGGCTGGTGGCCCGGCGGTTCAATAACCTCGGGGTGGTTGACGTGGCTTGGTCCATCAGTTTCATGCCGCTGTCGATCTTCTTCGCTTTGATGGGCCAGGGTGATCCACTGCGGCGGTGGCTGATGGCCGGCATGGCTGGCGTGTGGAGCTTGCGCTTGGGACTGCATATCGCTGTAAGGGTGATGAGCCACCATCCGTGGGAAGATGTGCGTTATTCCCGCCTGCGAGCCGACTGGGGCGCAAAAGTGAACAGCAAGACCTTTTGGTTTTTCCAATTGCAGGCTGTGATGATCATCCTGCTCTCCACGGTCTTTCTGGTGCCGTGCCTGGACACCCGGACGGGCATCTCGCCGACCGCTTGGGCTGGGGTTGCAGTCTGGCTGTTGGCGCTTTTGGGAGAAAGCCTGGCGGACCTTCAATTAAAGCATTTCCGGGCCAATCCGGCCAACCAGGGCCGGATCTGTCAGGACGGCCTCTGGTATTATTCGCGACATCCCAATTACTTTTTTGAATGGCTGGTGTGGGTGGGTTTTTTTCTCTTCGCCTGGGGTTCGCCCGGCGGCTGTTTTACCGTGCTTTGCCCGGCTCTAATGCTGTTTTTCCTGCTGCGCGTCACCGGCATTCCCCTGACCGAAGAACTCTCCGTGCAAAGCAAGGGCGAGGCGTATCGGGAATATCAACGCACCACCAGCGCTTTTGTGCCTTGGCTCAAAAAACGGGCCGCCGCAGGATCTCCCAAGATCAATTAACCATTTGACCACATGAGCACCGAACAAACGTTAGCCTTGAATCCCGGCCCCGACGCCGCCAATTCGACCGACTCCCGAAGCTTGCCCCTTCTGGACCGGTTGCTGGAAAAGAACTGGTTGCCGGACTGGTTGATCCGGATCGGCATCCGGCGACTGTTACGCCAGCGATTGCGCGAAGAAGGGCAGGGGGACCCATGCCGCCAGCAGGCTCATTTGTTGGCGCTCATCAATGAGTTGAAGCGAAGCCCCATCGCCATCGAGACCCAAGCGGCCAATGCCCAGCATTACGAGGTGCCAACGCGCTTTTATCAGCTCTGCCTGGGGCAACGGCTAAAGTACAGCAGCGGGCTTTGGACCGGGGAGGTAGCCAGCCTGGACGAGGCGGAAATCGCCATGCTCGAGCTGACCTGCCAGCGCGCTGAATTGGCCGACGGCCAGAATATCCTCGAACTTGGCTGCGGCTGGGGTTCGCTTTCGCTGTGGATGGCGGAACAATATCCCGGGGCGAACATCACCGGCGTTTCCAACTCGGCCACCCAAAAGGAATACATCGACGCCGAGGCTAAGAAACGCGGCTTGAAGAATCTCCGGATCATTACCTGCGACATGAACGAGTTTGACATCGCCGTAAGTTTTGATCGCGTGGTTTCCGTGGAAATGTTCGAGCATATGAAAAATTACCGGCGGCTGATGGCCAATATCTCTCGATGGTTGCGGCCGGACGGCAAATTGTTCGTGCATATTTTCACCCACAAGGAGTATGCCTACCATTTTGTGGCGCGTGACGAGTCGGACTGGATGGCCCGGTATTTCTTCACGGGCGGTATCATGCCGAGCGATGACCTCCTGCTTTATTTTCAGGAGGACCTGAGTCTCGAGCACCACTGGCTGATTAATGGAACGCATTACCAGAAGACTGCCGAAGCCTGGCTGCAAAACATGGACCGCAACACAGCGGAGATCCGTCCCTTGTTTGCGCAAACCTACGGTAAGGCGAACATAACGCGGTGGTGGGTATATTGGCGGGTGTTTTATATGGCTTGCGCGGAACTCTGGGGATATCGCAAAGGCCACGAATGGCTGGTCTCGCATTATCTGTTCAAGAACAAGGCGCGGTAATGTGTGACCATGCGGGCCGCCAACAGCCATCCTTTCTCCCCGACCGGCACGCTCATACGTCGGTTCTTCTGCTGCTTGGCCCTTGGTTTCATCGTGACCCGTGCTGTGGCGGACGATAGCGCGTTTAACCATCTGCTGGGGCAGGGAGAGCAGGCGGGCAATAGCGGCGAACTGCCCGTGGCCATGAAATATTATTCCACCGGTGAGCAATGGGCGGCCGGCAACGTCACCAATTGGTGCGGCCTGACGAAAGCCTACTGCAATTTGATGCGCGACACCCAATCGCCAGCGATGCAAAAACTACTGGCGCAAAAGGCCCTGGCTTCCGCCCAAGCAGCCAAAAAGGCCGACCCGCGAAACGCCGTGGCCCACGTCTGCCTGGCGATTTGCTACGCCAAAAACTTTCCCTATGTCGGCAACCAGACCAGAGTGATTTATTCGCGGTTGATCAAAACGGAATCCGAACGCGCCATCGAGCTCGATCCACGTCAGGACATTGCCTATTACCTGTTGGGACGCTGGAATTACGGGGTGGCTAATTTGAACTTTATTTACAAGGGACTGGTGCGGATTATTTACGGCGGGCTTCCTTTTGCCAGTAACGCTCAAGCGATCAAGGATCTGCAACAGGCAGCGGGCATCAATCCTGCCCGCATCATTCATCACGAGGAATTGGCCCGGGTTTACGCGGCCATCGGCCAGAAAAAGCTGGCGCGCGAGGAATTGGAAACCTGCGCCCGGTTGAAACCGCTGGATCCGGACGATGCGGATGCGCAGTCGGATGCCGCGAAAGAACTTTCCGATTTGTCGAATTAAATTCGAACTCATGAAAAACAAACCAATCATTTTTAGATTATTGCTGCTGCCGGCTTTGTTTTTGATTACGACCGGTCTGTCCGGTTGCCTGCCGCGCGTGCCGAAGTCGGTGGGAACCATCAAGAATATCGAGTACGGCCAGGCCAGCGGGCAGTCCATGCTGCTGGACATATATCGGCCGCGCGAGATGCGGCACAAGTTACCGGTTATCCTTTGGATTTACGGGGGCGCCTGGAAGGCGGGCAGCAAGGATTCATGCCCTATCGCGTTCATCGCCACCAAACAGGTGGCCATCGTCAGCATCAATTATCGGCTGACGGAGGTCGCGCCGTTTCCGGCCCAGATTTATGATTGTAAAGGAGCCGTCCGCTGGCTGCGCGCGCATGCGCACGAATACAACCTCGACCCGGATCATATCGGGGTATTTGGCGTATCTGCGGGCGGTCATCTAGCCGCGTTGTTGGGCACCACCGCCGGCAATCCGGCCATGGAAGGCAACGTGGGAGGCAACCTCAATTATTCCAGCCGGGTGCAATGTGTTTGCGCGTTCTACCCGCCCACCGACTTGAACCGGCTGGTGGACGATCCGCAAGAGCGCAAAGATCCGAATAGCGATGTGGCAAAACTTTTGGGCGGGGCAGTGGCCGACAATGTGGCCAGGGCGAACTTTGCCAGTCCGCTGTTTTATGTGGATGCCAATTCCGCCCCCTTTTTTCTGATGCACGGTCAGGAGGATCAATTGGTGCCGCTGCAACAAAGTCAAATTTTCTATGACGCCCTGAAAAGGGCCGGCGTCGATGCGCACCTGGAAATCGTTCCTCACAAAGGTCATGGCATTATCGCCCCACCCAAGGTGGCAAGTGAGATATATCAATTCTTTCAGAAATACCTGGGTCTCCAAGCTGATCCCTAAGGGCGGAGTGTGCCAAACCTTGGCTTGGCATGTCACCTTCCTGACGCTAAGTGAGGCGAATGTTTTTGCCGCAATGTTTTCCCGCAAGCCTCAAAAGGGCGATGCGAGCCGAAGCCCAAGGCAACGCCTTGCGTAAATTGCTAACATGATTAACCACCTTCTCCCGGGCCAATCACATTAGCGCCCCATAAACGAAGGCTTGATCTGTGCCAGATCGTGGTTTAATCAAAGTCACTAGTCATTAGGAACGTACTTTAAATTTAATGGACAACTTTGAATCAGCCAAAAAGTCCTTCTTTGAGGGTTTGCGCCTGCTGGAAGCAAACAATTATCAAGGAGCTGAAAACCAATTCACCAGGGCGCTTGAGCTCATCCCCGACCGGGTTTCGACGCTCAATAACCTGGCCACGGTCAAGATTCGGTTGAACAAATTGGCGGAGGCTGAGGAGCTTGCGCGCAGGGCGGTGGCGGTTTCCAGCAATTCCCCGGAAGCGTGGACCAACCTCGGAATTGCGCTGGGGACACGCGGGCTGTGGGAGGAGGCGCTGCAGGCTTGCGATCACGCGCTGGAATACAACCCCGGCTCCACCGAAACCTGGCTGACCAAGGCAACGAACTTGCGGGAGCTCGGCCGCTTCGCCGAAGCCTTGCTCGCCTGTGACCAGGGCTTGAAGTTCGAGCCTGCCAAATACGAGCTTCTGCATGCCCGGAGTTTGATCTTGAACGACCTCGGGCGCCAGGATGAGGCCCAAAAGAATTATCAACAAGCGCTTAATGCGCGCGTGTCCCGGTCGCCGGTGTTGCTGGGTGAGCGGCGCGCGACGCAAAATACCGAGGTCCTGATCATCAGCCGGAATCCGGACCGGGAAGATTCTTTCAAGTCTTTTGAAACCATGCTGCGCCATTGCGAAAACTATCCCGGCCAGCTCGCGAAGCACCTGGTCGACCGGTTTCATTTCACTTATGCATTCGTGGCCGGCGCCGGCGACCCAGCCGCCCGCTTGCAAATACCGCAGCCGGATCTGGTGATTAACAACGACGTGAATGGCGAACTGATTTTGGCCCGAAAAAATTTGCCCGAACTGGCTAAATTGCTCGAAAGCTTCGGGGTGCCAGTGGTCAATCATCCTCTTAAAGCCATTCAGACCACCCGCGATAATTCGGTAAAAATGCTCGAGGGAATTCCCGGTGTGCTGGTTCCGAAGACCGCGCGTTTTTCCGCCACGGGTAAAAGCCATGGGGAGTTGGTCCGCGAAATCGAGGATCAATTTGATTACCCTGTGATTACGCGCAGCTTGAATATGCAGAAAGGCAAAGGCATGACCAAGGTGGATTCGCGTGACGTGTTGCTCACCACCTTGGCCGGCGATTTACCGGAGAACTTCTTTGTGACAAAGTTTTACGAGACCAGGGGAGGGGACCGTTTTTATCGCAAGCTCCGGGCGGCAATTGCCCATGACGAAACTGTCATCGTCCGGGTGGACTACAAGGATGACTGGAATGTGCATGGTCGGACAACCGAGGAGCGCGCCAACTTTTATCTCTCCAATGCCTATTTGTTGGAGGAAGAAAAACGCATCTGTCAGGACCCGGAGTCGTATTTGGGGCGACCCGCCATTCAGGCGCTCCAGGCGGTCCGCGAACGGATTCCCATGGATGTGTTTGGGATTGATTTTGGTGTTGATGCAGATGGACAAGTGGTTTTTTACGAGGCCAATGCGACCATGAATCTGTTTTCCACCGCCAAAAAGCAGGTTCCCAACCCCAAAGAGGCTGAAGATCGCTTTAAAGAAGCCTTGATCCGTTATTTTATCAGCCTCTCGGGCAGAGGCACCATTCAATAAAATCCTAAAGGCTGAAGGCCAAAAAAGTTGAATAATCGGCCGTCCGGGCATCCCAGCAGCGTTGTTGATACAATCCTGCCTTCTGAACTAAATGACTTGTGGCTGATCAATCCCTCCTAGTGCTCTCCAAAACGCAGGCTTGATCTGTGCCCTAGCGTGGTTTAATCAAGGTCACCTTGAAAAGCCATCGGGAAATTCCGATTTGCGAGTGACGCGTTTTTAATTAAATGGACAACTTTGAATCAGCTAAAAAATCCTTCTTTGAAGGATTGGGCCTGCTCGAGGCGAGCAATTATCAAGGAGCCGAAACTCAGTTTGCCAAGGCACTGGAGCTCATCCCTGACCGGGTTTCGACGCTGAACAACTTGACGACCGTCAAGTTGAGATTGAATAAACTTCCGGAAGCGGAGGCATTGGCGCGCAAAACCGTGGTGGTCGCTGAAAAATCACCGGAAGCCTGGTCAAACCTAGCCATCGTCCTGGCGGCGACAGATCGGCGCCCGGAGGCTTTGCAAGCAGTTGATCGCGCTTTGCAGTGCAACAGCGCCTATGGCGATGCCTGGTTGATCAAGTCAACGATCTTGCTGGAACTCAATCGATTTGACGAAGCATTGGCAGCGTGCGAGCTGGCCCTGAAATTGACGCCCAATAAATACGAGTTTTTGCATGCCAAAAGCCTGGCCCTTAAGGAACTCAACCGGCTGGATGAGGCCCAGGCGACTTATCAAAACGCACTCAACCAGAGGGTAGCCCGATCGCCGTTTTTCCCCGGCGAACGGCGCACGACGCAAAAAGCCGAAGTCCTGATCCTAAACCGCAATCCGGACAACGATGCCTCCTTCAGGTCATTTGAATCGATGCTCCGTTTTTGTGAGAACTACCCCGGTCAACTTGCCGATCACCTGCAAGACCAGTTCCACTTCACTTATGTTTTCGCAGCCGGCGCCAGCAATCCGGAGGCTCGACGGCAGATTCCGCAGCCGGATGTGGTGATCAACAATGACGTCAATGCCGAGCTGATTCTTGCCCGGGGCAATTTAGCCGTTATGAACGAGCTGGTGGACAGTTTCGAGGCGCCGGTGGTCAATCATCCGACCAAAGCCGTCCAGACTACGCGCGATATTTCCGTGAAATTACTTGAGGGAATACCAGGGCTAGTGGTTCCGAAGACCAGGCGTTTTAATTCCGCGGGAAAAACCAGTGAGGAAATGGTGCGTGAAATTGAGCAGCAATATGATTACCCGCTGATTACGCGTTCCTTGAACATGCAGAATGGCAAGGGGATGACCAAGGTGGATTCGCGCGAAGATTTAGTCAAAACGCTTTCCATCGACTTTCCGGAGAGTTTCTTTGTGACGAAGTTTGTGGATTGCCGCGGCGGCAAACCGTATTACCGCAAATTGCGGGCGGCGGTGGTAAGGGACGAAATGGTGATTGTCCGGGTTGATTATGGACCCGACTGGATCGTGCACGGTCGCAGAAAGGAATCGGTCGCCGCCTATTACGTGGCGAATCCGCATTTGTTGGAAGAGGAAAAGCTCATCTGCCACGACCCGGAAAAGCATTTGGGGAACCCGACCTTGGAAGCCCTCTGGGCCATTCGCAAACGAATTCCCTTGGACGTGTTCGGGATTGATTTTGGTGTTGATGCGGATGGGAAAGTGATTTTTTACGAGGCTAATGCGACCATGAACTTGTTCTCGACCGCCCATAAAACGGCTCCCAATCCAAAAGAGGCGGAAGATCGATTCAAGGAGGTATTGAGTCGCTATCTGACATCGCTCGCAGGTTGATACTAATAGACTCACTTGCCACGGAGCCACTTGGCCACGGAAGCCGGAATTCCCTGATTTTTAGCTGGATGTGCAGAATAAACTTTCTATCAAATAATGGGCGTAAGGGAAACGTTCCCTCCTCGCCTTCATTGCCTTCTGTTAAAATAATTAAGGCTTTGCATCTATCGGTTTTGAGGCGCTGCTTGAAGTAAGGGCTTGCCGGCCGGCCGGCAGTCAGATAACCAATGCAATAGGCGGCCAAACTATTATGAGTGCAGATACATTTGCCACAGTAATTGCAATCGTCTTGATCGTGTTGCTTTTTGTCACCTTGCAAAAGCCGCGTGGAAAATCCTCTGGTGGCGGCGGTGGCTCAGGTGATTGCGGCGGCGGATTTTTTCTGGCGGGGACAACCATCACGGGGGAGTCGGCGGTCACGATTCAGGCGGTCATGGTGGCGTCGGTGGAGATTGCGGTGGAGTGGATGGCGGTTCTGGACATTGAATCTTATCGCACATAGCTTTTTGGACAAAAATGAACCATGACACATTCACGAAGATGGTGGTGGCTCTGCACCGTTTGAATAGCGACGCGAGCGAGGTTGCTCCTTTGATCATCATTCCGTTGATGCTGGCGGGGATCGTTTTCGGCATGTTTTTGACGCGTTGGATTTTTCGGGGAGGATTATCACGTTCGAGATTTCTTCAAAGCAACTGAGGTGAATTATGAGGGCTGTCTTGATTGGCATGTTGTTCGTGGCGGCTGGGTTGTTGGCGGGCTGCTCTACCTCGAACGGCGTTGTTTCCAATTCCGATGCGGTGCTTCGTGCGCAGTTCCAGCACTTCCAGGCTCAACTCGACGAATTGAGAGCCCAAAACGCGAGGTTGGAGCAGGAGGTTCGCGCCTTGGAGCTGGCAAACAACCGGTTGCAGCAAATGGTGCCAAGGTTACAGATGCCACGCCAGCCGCGCTGGAGCAATCCGGAGACGAACCAATTGCCGCGCTTGACTCCGTTACAAAGCCAATAGCAGCCTTTGTTTGGTGATGCAGACTCGGCTGATAGTTGTCGTTTTTTAATAGTTTGGATGAACCGATGAATGCGGGACAAAAAAAAGTGCCTGGGCGGCCGAGGTTTTCTCAGCCGAAATTGGCAAATATTTTGAAATGCGGTGTGCTCATGGCGATTGTCTGTGTCCTTTATTTTTTAAATCGGCATTACCGCATCCGACCGACTTGGTGGTCCCAGTTTGAGTTTATTTTTTGCCTGTTCCTGGCGGCGGGACTTTCCACCTACCTGCTTTACTGTTGGCAGGCCAGGAAAGTGTACCGGGGGGTAGCAACCGTTCGCGCAGGCTGGTTTTACCGGGACCAAACCCCATTCTTTTACTGGTTATTTATGGCGTTCTATTTGATATTGGACGGTATGAGTCTCTGGGGGCTATACAAGCTGTCTCTCAGCCAAACAATTCTTTGAGAACAACTGTTTTGCAATAGCAATTGCTACGAATCTGGAAAATTAGGGGCATTACGTCGTCGAGATGTAGAAGTGCACGCGCGCGAGTGACCTTGTGAAGCAATACGGAAAGCCGCCTCACAAAGTCCAGCAAGCCAGCTTTGAAATTTGGCACTATCCGCTCGGGGTCGCATCGCAAATATTTTACAGCGTTCGCGTATCGTTGCAGCCAGACCAAACATGCCGGGCTTTTATGTTCACGGAACCGGCCGGCCCCCCCGGATTCGCCGGAGATACCGCCTCCACTTCATAACGCTTTGAGCAAAGGGGTGGGGCGCGCATTGAAATCTCTGGTCAGATTTTTGCGCGGATGATTTTTGTGCTTGCCGTATTTCGCAGCGTGTGTGGCTAAGGTTTCTTCCTATATCAGCAGCACTCGGGCGTCTTTGATTCAGCATTTAGAGCATTTCCGCTTGTGCCGCTGGCATGAACGGTGCGTTGCCTTCAGTCGCCGAGCGACCCCGATCATTCTGAAAACACGCCATTAGCATCTCACGGCGACCTGACACGGAAGAACTGTTGCGGGTAGTTGGTTACCGGCGTGGTGAACTGGAAGATTGACCCGTTGCCAATGACGTTCGAATAAAAAGTCCAGTTGGCCGGTGCCAGATTGGTGGTTTGCTGAATCGTATAGCTCTGGTCGTTGGCGGTCCCAAAATGGAATTTAAATATGTTTCCGGTTTTTCCAGGCGATTGGACCTGTGCCGGCACGGTTCCCGTCACCACCAAATCAACATACTCGAGCTGGCTTTGATTATTCAGCAGGTTGCTGACCGTCATACCCGCCGGAATATTCAGGCTGCTGAAAGATCCGCTGAGGGAGGTGCAAGATAGGATTTCAAATTGGTCGCCGACCACCGGAACAAAACCATTGGCCAGGACCACATTCAAAGGGCCGCTCAACGAGGCGGGGCCACCCACGGCGAGTTGTCCCGACTGATCGGGGTTCGGGCCGCCCAATGAGATGGTCAAACTGCCTCCGTTTTGCGGGTAGCTGGTGTTTTGGAGGGCCAACACTCCGCTATCCACCTCAATCGAGCCGCCAGGGTTATTGACAAAACTGGTCCAGATGGAAGAGGTGTTTGTACCGGCGCTTTTCCGCACCAAGCCGGAATTCGAAAATGGCGGCGGACCTTGCCCGTAGAAATTAAACCCCCAGCCAATGCTGCTGTCGGAAGCGAAATCGTAGGTGGCGCCCGCTTCATTATCGAAGTAGACATTGGCACCGCCGGCGCCCACGAGGGTGCCTCCGCTGCCGGTTTGCGTCACCGTTCCTTCGTTCACAAAGGTTGTATTCCCCCCGGTCAATGTGCTGACATTGGTGCCTGAGACCGTGACTGTTCCAATGTTTGTAATGATTCCCTGCAGGTTGCCCCCGTTCCATTGGAAAAGACCTGGAGGAAAATCCAATACCAATGCCGGTGTGGCTGAAAGCGTACCGCTAGCGAGCCAGACCTGACCTAACCCGCTGCCGGTGAGTTCGCCAGTGTACACGGGAGAGTTGCTGCCGGTTAGGTCCAGAACCGCACCGTTGGCGACGGTGAAAACGCCATTGGAACTGGTGCCGCCGCCGCTGAGAATAACGGTGCCGCTATCCACCTCGACCGTGCCGCCCAAATTGTTGAAAGCGGTCGCAATAACCGTGGCGTTCGTACCGGCACTCTTCCATACCAGCCCCTGATTGGAGAAGGGAACTGAGAGGGACGTCTGCCCGTAGAAGTTTAATCCCCAGGCGATTGAACTGTCCGAGATAAATTGGTAGGTGGCTCCCGGTTCGTTGTCGAAGTAGACATTCCCACCGGCGGTGCCCATGATGGTGCCACCGCTCCCCGTTTGAATTACCGTTCCCTCGTTCACGAAGGTCGTATTACCGCCGGTTAACGTGCTGACATTTGTGCCGGAAACCGTGATGCTGTCGCTGTTTGTGATGCTTCCCACCAGAGTTCCTCCATCCCACTTGAAAAGGCCGGAAGGAAAGTCCAAGGTCAGGCTCGGACTCGCGCTGAGAGTACCGCTCCCCAGCGATACTGAGCCCAACCCGCTGCCTGTGAGTTCACCGGCCCAAGTGGGAGCGTTACTGCCGGTCAGATCCAAAATCGCGCCGTTGGCCACGGTTAAAACACCGTTGGTACTGGTGCCGCCGCCGCTGAGGCTCAAGGTTCCGCTGTCCACTCTGATTGCTCCACCCAGATTGTTGAAGGTAATTCCTATCAAGGAAGTATTTTGGCCGGCGCTTTTCCAAACCAGCCCCTGGTTAGAAAACACTGGCGTAGACTCTCCAGGCGCATAATTGAGGATGGAGCTGTCCGCCTCAAATTGATAGGTGGCTTCCGGCCCGTTATTGAAATAATCGTTGGCGAATTCTGTGCCCAGCTCGAAGTCGCCGGCGCCGGTTTGTTGTACCATTCCCAAGTTGAAGAAGGTGTTGCTGGTCCCGGTCAGCAAACTGTCCTCCGCGCTGCTGAAGATGTAATAATCGCCCGCAAGGTTGGTATAATTGACGGATATCGTGCAGCCGTCGCAAAAGTTGGTCGTCTGCGCCTGACCAACTGTCGACATTAGAAGGCTTAACGCGAAACCGGTGGTGAATAGGAATGTTTTATAGGTTTTCATTGGTCTGATTGAGTTGAACGGACGCCTCCTGATTATGAGGACACAAACTGGACTGTTTAATTGTCTGATTTAAATTATAATTGTAGCGAATGTCAACGCATTTATCTGCCTTTTTGCCGTAAAGGGTGCCTTACGCGCGCAGGGGATTGGCGCAGTCCGCGTCAGCCCGTAAAAAGAGATCTTGATATGCAATGGCAAGTGGTTTAACCAGAGCAAGACCACGGAATGAATACCTCATCTGGAGCCGACAGCTTCCGTTTGCCGATTGTGCGATGTCACGGTTTCCGCCCGATGAAATTTTCGCGCGGTCAGTCGATTATGCGTACTTACAGTTTAATCTCAATTTCGGTTGCCATGCTCCTTTGCGGTTGCGCGACCCAACATTATACCAAGGGGCGCGGTGATGTGGGCCAGTTTATTTTACGCCAGGCAATCAGCTACGGCGGCAGCCCCACCACCACTAACGGCCTGCCCGTCATCAGCACGCGCTGGAGGTATTCGGAGGACGATCACGGCATGGAGATATGCCTGATCCGCAGTGATTATGACCGGGTTGAGTTGTTTCTGAACCTGGCCTTTGCCGGCCTGCCCCAGTACGGACCAAAAATATCTGCCGATGGAATTAACCGGATCCATGAATACCGCATGTCGCCACAGGGCGGTGGGATCCAATTGACGAGCGATGATGCCGGCGCGGGTGCTGTTATCGTTCATACGTACGTTGGCAAAACAAAACCTGAACCGCGCGTGGATTAAGGTCACTATCCAAAGAGAGCTCACGGAAAACGAAGGATGAGGGCTTAGCAATCACTTAATGCCGGAAAGGTAAAAACCTGTGCAGCAGGGACATAATTACCAGACCGGGCTGCGGACCTCCTTTGATGCTACCGGGCAGCCCAAAATTCATTATTTGCTTGACAGGTGAGTTAGATGTGCCTATGCTCCTGAAAATACTCTAAGCCTAAGTCAAACCGCAATAAGAACCCAAGTCGTTTGTAGCAACCCAACTGTTTAAAGGATAAAAGTAAAATCACCCTCAACAGATCATGAACTCAACCATTAAAACCTCGGCCATCGCAATTGCGATTGGATCATTCATCTCCGGAGCATTTGCTGCCGGCACAGCCTCGGACACCGCCGCGAACTACGTTGGCACATGGGGAACGTCGGCGGCGAATCTCGGGAGCGGTTTCGGCGCTTGGAGCTTCACTCTGAACAATGCCAGCAGCCCACCCTATGTCGGCACGTATCTTGATCAGACTTCGTACGGCAATCCCGATGGCGTTTTGAGCAGTGGCTACGCTTGGGGCACCTATGCTAATGGCAGCCCTGGTAACGGGTCCATTGACATTGCCCGGCCTTTTACGGCCGGCCCAAGTGGTTCGACATCACTGTATAATCAAACTTTCTCGGTCGGCATCGGTTCAGGCAATTTTGGTTCAGCAGGTGCGGTGGGATTAAGTATCGGCTCGGCCTTTAACTTGAGCTACGCCGGTGGGGGTGTCGATAATTTCTTCCTGAGTGTGGACGGAGCAAGCGCGGCTCCCGTACCGGTTAATTTCGCCAATTTGCAGGGCGGACTTTTGATTGCCTTATCCGTAAACGGCCCCTTGAACAGCGCTGCTGAAGCCTATACGCTTACCTTTAGCCCGTTTGTCGGCGCCACGCCGTATTATGCCGTATCTGGTACCTTTGATAGCTCAGCTTATAATACATCCAGTTTCACCGTTGCCGACGCAAACACCCTAAGTGACGCGTTTTTCAACAACCCGAACATCACTCCTGAAACGGCTGTTCCGGAACCCACCAGCCTGGTGGCCTACGGATTGGGCGGTTTGGTGAGCCTTCTGATGATTCGCCGCCGGAAGTAAGTCGGCATGGTTTTAAAACAAGCCCCGCACATTCTGCGGGGCTTTTTCTTTTAGATCGGTTCAAAAAACAATACAGCCGCAGAGCGAAGAACTGCTTTGAACAAGGGCAGGGGATTGGAACGGCCGTCTTTGACCGGGCAAAACAAAAACTTGATAAATGAACGCCAGTGGTTTATGCAAAGTCAAGTATCTCGACAGCCCATGCCAATCCAAAAATACATTAAGTTGCTAACGGTTGAGAAGGCTCTCCTGTTTGGTGGACTGGGCGTTGTGCTTTTGCCAACCTTTACGAATTACAACGGACCAAAATCATTCCGGGTCGTGCTTCGGATTCCAACCGGAGAGGAATTTACCGCCCAAGCGCAAGTCGATACTTATGGAAACCTTTTTGAACCAAAGCCCCTGCCTTTCGCCTGTATCCTTCCAGCGTTCAGCAAGCAAAGCGTCCCGATTGGAACCGAGATTTGGATTGCGGCCGAACCCTGAAGGTGTGCTGCAAGCGTGGTGTGCCAGTTTTTGCGAGCCTCAATTTCGCTTCGCCACGAAAAAGGACTTGCCAAGCTGTGCCTCAGGAAGAAAAATTCAACCCGAATGAAATGCCCAAAATGCTCTACTGTTCTTCAAACGCAAAAAGATCGCGGCGTTGAGGTTGATGCTTGTCCGAGTTGTCAGGGTATGTGGCTGACACCAGCTGAATTGGATCAACTGGAGAATGAGGTGTTTAATGATGAGGCGAACAAAGGCTCACTTTACCTGGTAAGCGAACCGACAGAATTGAAATGTCCAATCTGCAGCACTGATTTAAAACGGTTCGATTATCGTTTTTTTGATTTACAGCTCGATTGCTGTCCCGAACACGGTTTTTGGTTGGACAAAGGACAAGACGATCAGATTCTGGAATTGATGAGTGGTGAAGCAAAACGCATTGAAACGAAATTTGCGAATGAAGATTCTTGGGCGAAACAAATCAAGCATTTGCGCTCGCCATCGTTTTTTTCAAAAGTTAAAGAATTGTTTCATCGCTGAGGGCGGGGGGAACATTCCAATTAAACCAAGCAACGTGTAGATTGCGGAACGACAGAATTCCTGTCCCGCTTAATGGGAGTATTAATGTTACACAATGTATGTTATATTTAATTGCGGCATGCTTGACGGGTGTTCGGTTCTGTGGTTTATTAATCGCGCTTCGCCCGGCTAACGTATGCGACCGGGTCTCGTCGGGTAACGATTCGCGTGGCTTCAGCCATAATGCCGACACAATGCAGGCGTATTGTGTCCATAAACGGCGAAACAGCTTTATTTGCACAGATTTACCGGGAAAACGTGACCCGGATTGAAGTCTTTCTGCGTCGTGTCCGTGAGGGTCGCGACGTGATGGCTGCTTCTGAATTTGCTCGCTGGCTCCTGGGCTCTGGTATCCTTACCCTGTTGCAATCTCATGCTAATGACTGCTCGGGGCCATTAAAGGTCGATGGTGCTTTTCTGCGTTGGAAAACGGACGAATTACTGGATCAGTGTAACGAGTTCTTCCGGTCCTATGGTTGCGCGTCCGGAATTTCCCCTCCTGAACTTGAATCCGTCCATGAAAAGTTGGCCAAGGTGTCGTCCAATGTCGAAGTTTTGGCTTTTCAGGTGGCCAAGCATACAGCTGCTTTAGGGTCGGAGGACTCGGGAGGAACGGAAACGATTAGGCATTCAATGCCTGAAAGTGCCGTTCCCCTTCCCTTTCTGTCCTATTATGGTGCACTAAGCGAGACGGCAGGGTGCTGCCGCGCAGCGGCAGCCTCTGCCGTTTCCTTGATTAAAGGTTAAACATCCTAACATTTGAAATGATCGACATTTGAAATGATCCTCAGATGAGCAAAAGTGGCAAAAAAGTGCCAAATCAGCGAAATGACAAAACCCGTGTCACAAAACGGAGTCGGCACCGGGGTCGGAGGCTTGAGCTTTGCGAGGCCGGCCTGAGGCGTTCAACTGGAATCAAGTCCAGCGACGGCGAGCCTTCAACAATAAGCCAATTGCCAACCTTTAGCGGATGCGTCGCCATTGTCGGTAAGCCATCACCAAACCGCCCAACGCAAATAATCCCAATGAGTTCGGTTCTGGAACGGGTGAAGGAGAAAAAGAGATTGAATCAAGATATAGATTGACTGTGGGGCCTGCACCCGACAGTGCTGTGAATTCTAGGTTATCTACCTGACCCGCGAAAGCTGAAATATTCCCAGCATAAACGCCGAAATTGCTGTTTATCGTTGAAATCTGAGTTACTGGAATGTTTTGGCCGGCGATTGAGACTTGCCAGCCGGCCGCATAAGGCAAACTGGCTTCAAATAAGATTGAATTCGCCGTCGAAGGAATCAACGCTGTTTGAGAAATTGACGCAGAAACTTCCTCCGGGCCACCGCCTCCAGCTTGCAGTACAACTGTGTTTTCATTTCCAGGTATTAGAAAACCAGCAAATGAGACGTTGGCGTCAAGTATAGCCAAGTTTACCGAGCCTATTGCCAAACTATCATATAAGACAGCTGTTTGCAGATTGTTTCCGTAATAGGCCGTCCAGCCAGGAATCGCGTCAGTAATGGACACAAAGGTACTCGATGAGGTTCCGCTGGGAATGTTTGCGGAATTAAAGTCTAAATTTACGAAACCTTGCGCGAAACCCGAATACACTGATGAAGCCAAAAGAAAGCAGAATGAACATTTCAGGTTGGTTTTCATGTTCTGAATTAGTCTCCTCCCGAAACGGAGCGTTGGCAAGCGTTAAATTGTGCACTGGTTATTCACTGGGTTATTCACAACTCCTTTTATACTTGTATGTTATATTCGGGATTATGATTCGTCTTGTTTGATCGTCTAATACATTTCTGTTTGCAAGCCCGGCAGCGGTGGCAGTTTTGAATTCGCGATGTTTTACTGTGAGCCTTTACGCCAGCCAGGCAGAACAGCGCACAGCGCGCCCAAGGCAAACAGACCAAATGAGTCCGGTTCGGGAACGGAGATCGCTGAAAACGCAAATGCATCAAATATGTCAGTACTATTTTGTGCTGCCAAGGCAGTGACGGTCAAAGCTTCCGTTTGTCCGGCATAGTTGGCGATGTTTGCACCGTATTGTGTGATTTGCTCGCCTGCGCTATTCACACTCGTACCAAGCACGGAGAGCGCCAAAGAATTTCCTCCCAGGCTAACAGTAAACGGCGTGCCCACTTCAGCATCAAACAAAAGCGATTCGCTGCCAACCGGCACGAGACCAGTTTGAGAAATGGAAGCGCTAGTGTATTGGAACTCCTGGTTGTCGCCGGGCTGCAACATTAAACTGTACTGACCTTGTATAAGACCAGATCCGTTAAAAAAATTGGCATCGACAACACTAACATTTGGATCACCCAATGTGAGCACATCATAGCCTATAGCGGTCAATTCTGTTGTACCAATATAAGCAGTCCAACCGGGGATGGCGTCAGAAGTCGGAAATCCAGTGACCGGTGAATAGTCAGATAAATTGGCACATTCAAAATCCAGATTCACAAATGGTTGAGACAATCCTGATTGCCCCGACGCGCTCAAGAGGCAGCAGAAGCAGAAAGACCATTTCAGATTGGTTTTCATGATTCAAATAAGTATCTGCCTGAAACGGCTTTGGCAAACGTTAAATAGTTCTCTGTTTATTCACACGATATTCACCGAAAACGGCAATTAAAGTCCCCCTTGACTGTATTTATGTTTAATTTCGGCATGCTTGACAAATGATCGATAATGCTCAAATGACCAAAATGGGCAAAAAAGGAGCCAAAAGTGCCAAATCAGCGAAATGACAAAACCCGTGTCACAAAACGGAGTCGGCACCGGGGTCGGAGGCCTGAGTTTTGCGAGGCCGGTCGGGGGCGTCCAACTGGAATCCGGGCCAGCGACCGGCGAGCCCGATAGAATAAGCCTGAACACTTGCTTTCCTGAAGACTATTGCCACGGTTTTGGGGCGAAGCTGAGCCGAGCGCAGCCCAGCCGGCGGCACCGTCCTTAACCTTGTTTAATATTCTAATAACTGTCCAAAATGAATCGAGGTGTTTTAGATTTAATTCTTGTGAGAAATTCGCTGCTCTGTTTCCATAAAGCATTGATGATCGCGATAGTTATGAAGAACGGTTGATCTTATGCAACTGAAATCATTCTTTCGATGGATACCAAGTGCAATCATATTGTGGGCATTTGCGGTATTTTTCATTCTAGCTGCTGGCAACTGCCTTGTTGATGCGATACGGGCTGCGCATGGTCATGCTGATCCATATTACACTTCAACATTAGCATTGATTCGAGAGTCTCAACAAATGGTGCAATGGCTTTTGCGTGGCGCCATTGCGGACACCTTGGTATCAGCATTATGCATTCTTGGTTGGTATTTGATGCGTCGGCGTCGTTCGACTACAATAGCATGTGGAGGCATTTGCGTAGTGATAGCGGTCTTAATTATCAGCCAAAGGTCGCTTATCTATCTAATTCGAGGAGCCGGTTTTCTCGATTGGGGTGATCTGGTGATTGAGCTGCCATTGCTGCTTTATGTGGTCGTTCACGCTTATCTAGCGTATCGAACGGCCTCGGCAGATTCCTGCAGTAAATTCTAGCCCCCTAAATCTGATACTGCCATTTGATACTGTCTGAGGTTTTTTAGCTAATTTCTGATGATGGCTGATGAGGCAGAAGCCGAGAATCTCCAAGAAAATCAAGCCTGATTACAGGTGAGGAAATCTGAGAACGGGTGTTCTTCATTTTCGAGTCAGATGGTGTTATTCACGAACTTATTCACAGGGTTATTCACAACTCCTTTTGCCCTTGTATGTTATATCTACAATTGATGAGTCTATCCAACCGATTTGAATACTGAGACGAAGGCGCCGGTCCCGACCGTAAAAAAGCCGCCCCAGTTTCCCAGGGCGGCTCTAGAGTCAGAATTCCAGCAGCAGATTACTTCTTCTTAACGGCTTTGCGCTTTTCCTCGATGGCGGCTTGCGCAGCGGCGAGGCGGGCAACAGGCACACGGAACGGCGAGCAACTGACGTAGGTCAAACCAAGCTTGTGGCAGAATTTAACGGAATCCGGATCGCCGCCATGTTCGCCGCAAATGCCGAGCTTGATGCCGGGACGGGTTTTGCTGCCTTTGGCGATGGCAATTTCCATGAGCTGGCCGACACCGGTCTGGTCGATGGAAGCGAACGGGTTTTTCTTCATGATTTCGGCTTCCTGATAAGCACCCAGGAAACTGCCGGAATCGTCGCGGCTCATGCCAAGTGCCGTTTGTGTAAGATCGTTTGTGCCGAAGCTGAAGAACTCGGCCGTTTGGGCGATCTCGTCCGCCGTCAAGGCGCCGCGGGGAATTTCGATCATGGTGCCCACGCTGTAGGCGAGTTTGACCTTCTTCTCCGCCTGAACCAGTTTGGCTACTTCGTGGACGATCTCGACCTGCAGATCCAATTCCTTCTTGAAGCCGACCAGCGGAATCATGATTTCCGGCTTGGCCTTGATTCCCTGCTTGTGGGCATCCGCTGCGGCCTCGAACACTGCCCGAGCCTGCATGCGGGTGATTTCAGGGAACTTGATTCCCAGGCGGCAACCACGGAAACCAAGCATGGGGTTGAACTCATGCAGTTCGTGGACGCGGTTCATGATCTTCTCAACCGGGATGTTCAATTTGCGGGAGAGATCCATCTGGGATTCCTTGCTGTTGGGCAGGAATTCGTGCAGCGGGGGATCCAGGAAACGGATGGTGGCCGGGAGACCTTTCAGGGCCTTGAAGATGCCAAAGAAGTCATCGCGTTGATACGGCAGCAGTTTGGCCAGGGCGGCTTCGCGGGCTTCCACATTTTCCGCGAGAATCATCTCGCGCATGGCGTCGATCCGGTTCCCCTCAAAGAACATATGTTCCGTGCGGGTCAGGCCGATGCCCGTGGCGCCAAAAGCGACAGCGTTCTGGGTTTGTTCCGGCGTGTCGGCATTGGTGCGGACTTGGAGGCGGGTGGCCTTCTCGCACCACTTCATGAGCTGGGCAAAGTTCTTGAACTTCTCGGTCGCTTGGGCCGCTTTGTCGCCGTGGATGAGGCCGGCGATGATTTCGGAAGGGGCCGTCTTGATTTCGCCCGCGTAAACCGTGCCGGCGGTGCCGTCAATCGACATGAAGTCACCTTCGCTGTATGTCTTGCCGCCCACGGTGACCGTCTTCTTGTCATAATTGATTTGCAGCGCACTCGCACCGCAGACGCAGACTTTTCCCATTTGGCGGGCGACCAGTGCCGCGTGAGAGCTGACGCCGCCACGCGCGGTCAGGATGCCTTCAGCGGCGATCATGCCGCGCAAATCTTCCGGGGAAGTTTCGATGCGGACGAGCAGGACCTTTTCACCTTTGGCCGCCGCCTGAACGCAACGGTCGGCGTTGAAATAAATCTTGCCGCTGGCCGCACCGGGACCGGCCGGCAAACCGTTGGCGATGGCGGACGCCTTCTTGACTTCCGCCAGATCGAAGACGGGGGCGAGGAGTTGATCCAATTGATCCGCGGGATTCCGTAGAACCGCGGTATCGGCATCAATCAATTTCTCCTTGACCATGTCCATGGAGAATTTCAAGGCGGCCATGGCTGTGCGCTTGCCGTTGCGGGTCTGTAGCATGAACAGCTTCCCTTCCTGAACGGTGAATTCGATGTCCTGCACGTCCTTGAAATGCTTTTCCAGCGTCTTGCGAACTTCCAGCAATTCGGCATAAGACTTCGGCATTTTCTTCTTCAAATCCAGGACCGGCTCGGGCGTACGCACACCGGCGACGACGTCTTCGCCCTGGGCATTGATGAGAAATTCGCCATAAAACTCGTTGGTCCCATTGGCCGGATTACGCGTAAAAGCGACACCGGAACCGGAAGAGTCGCCGGTGTTACCAAATACCATGGCCTGGACGTTGACGGCGGTGCCCCATTCCGTGGGGATGTTGTATTTGCGGCGGTAAACAATCGCGCGATCATTCATCCAGGAACCAAACACGGCACCGGCGGCGCCGCGCAATTGATCCCATGGATTGGCCGGAAAGGACTTGCCGGTACGCTCCTTAATGAGCGCCTTGAAACGCTTCACAAGTTCCTGTTGATCTTCGGCTGTGAGTTTGGAGTCCTCCACGTCGCTGTGATATTTCTCGTGTTTAAAAGTGTGGATGACGGTTTCAAACGGTTCGTGGTCTTCGTTCTCCCGTTTTTGCACACCCAACACGACGTCGCCGTACATCTGAATAAAACGACGGTAACAGTCCCAGGCAAAGCGCTGGTTTTTGGTGGCGTTGGCCAGCGAGACGACGGTTTCGTCATTCAGGCCGAGGTTCAAAATCGTGTCCATCATGCCGGGCATGGAGTCGCGGGCGCCGGAACGAACGGCCACCAGCAGCGGGAAACCTTTGGCGTCACCGAATTTGTAACCCATGATCTTTTCCATGTTGACAACGCCGGCCTCCATTTGGGCCTGCAATTCCTGGGGATAAGTCCGCTTGTGGGCGTAGAAGTAGGTGCAGACTTCCGTGGTAATGGTGAAGCCGGGAGGAACAGGCAGACCAATGCGCGTCATCTCAGCGAGATTCGCGCCTTTGCCGCCGAGCAACGGCTTCATCGAGCCGTCGCCGTCGGCTTTCTTATTGCCCCAAGTGTAGACGTATTTTGTGGATTTAGTTTTTGCCATAACAGTTCAATCAGTGCGGTTAATGTTGTTGCGTAAAATCGAGTAGTTACCTTAACAGAGCGCAGGGCGGAGTCAATCAGCGAGTCGTGACGTTTTGGTATCGGCAGTCTAAGCAATAGTACATATCAACAAATCATGATATGTTGATTTTAAAGTTGAAGTGCGCTCGAGTTTCGTTATCTTAACACCATGTCTAACAACGCCGAACTGCTGAAGCAAGCGCTCCGCGAACGCATCGTCATTATTGACGGGGCGATGGGCACAACCATCCGTACCTACGGACTGGGCGAGGCCGACATCCGGGGTGAGCGGTTCAAGGATTCCAGAAAAGATCTCAAGAACAACGGTGACATTTATTCCCTCACCCAGCCAAAGACGATCGGGGATATTCATCGCCGCTTTCTTGAGGCGGGAGCTGATATTATTGAGACTAATACATTTTCAGCCACCAGCATTGGTCAGAGCGAGTTTTTCGTTGACGATCCGCGCGAGCATGGGGGACGCAAGGACCCTGCCTTTTATCAGGGCGTGATTGAACACAAATTCCTCAACGACCTGGCATGGGAAATCAACGAACAATCGGCGCGCCAATGCCGGGAATGGGCAGACCGGATTGCCAACGCGACCGGCCGGCCACGTTTTGTTGCCGGAGCCATCGGACCGTTGACGATTTCACTGTCCAATTCGCCGGACGCGGATGACGCTGGTTTTCGGGTGGCAACTTTCGACCAGGTTAAAGCGGCTTACGCACTCCAAACCCGGGCCTTGATTGCCGGTGGTTCGGATGTCCTGCTCGTTGAAACCATTTTTGATTCGCTCAACGCCAAAGCCGCTCTGGTCGCGATCCAAGAGGTCTTTGAGCAAGATAAAATAAGCCTGCCGATCATGATCTCGGCGGCGGTTGGCCGGGGAGGTGAAACCATGATTTCCGCCCAGACCGTGGAGGCTTATTGGAGCGCGATGAAGCATGTGAAACCGATTTCCATCGGACTCAACTGCTCGCTGGGTCCGGATTTGATGAGACCTTTCCTGGCTGAGCTGGCGGAAAAATCCGACACCGCCATCTCCTGCTATCCAAATGCGGGCCTGCCGAATCCACTGTCGCCCACCGGATTCGATTTGCGACCGGAAGACATGGCCCAATTCGTCGGCGAATTTGCCACCAGCGGCTTGATCAATATTGCGGGCGGGTGCTGCGGCAATACGCCTGAGCACATTGCCGCGATCGCGAAGGCCCTGGCTGGAAGGCATCCACGGGAATTTGCCCAGCCGAAGAAAACCCGTACGATTTTTCCCCCTGTCCCCGCCCCTGCTGCCCCGGCACAGGGGGAGATTTCTCCCCTGCCCTTGCGGCTTTCAGGTTCGCAACCGTTTACGCAGCAGATCGGCCAATTCATCCTTATTGGCGAACGTACCAACGTGGCCGGTTCACCGAAGTTTGCCGGTCTGATCAAAGCAAACAAATACGAGGAGGCGGTGGCCATTGCCCGGCAGCAGGTCGAGAATGGCGCCAATATCATCGATATTTGCATGGATGAGGGAATGATCGATGGCGTTGCAGCCATGACCCGATTTCTACAATTACTGGGCAGCGAACCTGAGGTGGCCAAGGTGCCGTTCATGGTGGATTCCTCCAAGTGGGTCGTGATTGAAGCCGGCCTGAAATGCCTTCAAGGCAAGGGAATTGTCAATTCGATCTCGCTTAAGGAAGGCGAGGCTCGTTTTCGCGAACAGGCCGCGGCGGTATTAAAATACGGTGCGGCAGTGGTGGTTATGGCCTTCGACGAGGCGGGCCAGGCCGCCAGCTATCAGGATAAAATTCGCATTTGTGAGCGCGCTTACCACATCCTGGTGGACGACATCGGCTTCCCGCCCGAGGACATCATTTTCGACCCGAACATCCTGACCGTCGGCACCGGCATTGAGGAACATAATAATTATGCGTTGGATTTCATCGCGGCGACGCGCTGGATCAAACGCAATCTACCGCATGCGAAAGTCAGCGGCGGGGTTTCGAATGTTTCCTTCGGTTTTCGAGGCAACAACCCTGTGCGCGAGGCGATGCACAGCGCGTTTCTTTACCATGCGATCGGTGCTGGAATGGACATGGGTATTGTCAACGCAGGCATGTTGGAGGTGTATGCGGAAATCGAACCCGAGCTGAAGGAGTTGGTCGAAGATGTGTTGTTGAACCGCCGACCGGACGCAACGGAACGACTGGTTATTTTTGGTGAAAAACTTAAGGCCGCCAGCGCTGGCACCACCGCCAGCGACAAAAAAATTACCGAGGAATGGCGTAACGGCACGGTGGAGGAGCGCCTGACCCATTCACTGGTTAAGGGAATCGACACGCACATCGAGATCGACACCGAGGAAGCGCGCGTGAAGTACGGCAGGCCGCTGACCGTGATTGAGGGGCCTTTGATGGCCGGGATGAGCGTGGTGGGCGACCTGTTTGGCGCCGGAAAAATGTTTCTGCCCCAGGTGGTCAAGTCGGCCCGCGTGATGAAGAAATCCGTGGCTTATCTCACTCCGTACATGGAAGCGGAGAAGGCGGCCATGGCAGCGCGGGGCGAAGTGGTCAAAGCCCAGGGCAAAGTGGTTCTCGCCACGGTCAAGGGCGACGTGCACGACATTGGCAAGAACATCGTCGGCGTGGTGCTGGCCTGCAACAATTATGACGTGATTGACATGGGCGTCATGGTGCCATGCGAAAAAATCCTGGAGCGCGCCCGGCTGGAGAACGCTGACATTATTGGATTGAGCGGATTAATCACCCCTTCGCTCGATGAGATGGTTCACGTGGCGCGAGAGATGGAGCGCACCGGTTTCAAGGTGCCGCTACTGATCGGCGGGGCCACCACCAGCAGGGCGCATACGGCGGTGAAGATCGCGCAGCATTACAGCGAACCGGTGGTTCACGTCCTTGATGCTTCCCGCGCGGTGCCTGTGACCAGCAGCTTGCTGAGCACCGATGGCAAGGCGCCCTTTGTCCGGCAACTGCGCGAAGATTACGAAAAATTGCGCACCCAGCACGGCAGCCAGACAGCCAAATTATTGAGCCTGGAAGCGGCGCGCGCCAATGCGCCGAAATTGAACTTTGCGGACCTGCCCAAACCGGAATTTACGGGTTGGCGGATTCCTGAGATTTCGCTCGCGGAATTGGCTGGTTTCATTGATTGGACGCCGTTTTTTCACACTTGGGAATTACGCGGCGTTTATCCGAAGATTCTTCAGAACCCGAAGCACGGAGAGGAAGCGCGCAAGCTGTTTGCGGACGCCCAGAATCTCCTGGCAAAAGTCATCGCTGGCAAATGGCTGAGTCCCCGGGCCGTCTATGGATTGTTTCCGGCCAATCGGGTTGGTGACGAGGTGGAACTTTATACGGATGAGTCACGCAAAAGCATTTTGACGACCCTCCATTTTCTGCGGCAGCAGATTGACAAGGGCGACGGGACACCCAACTGGTGTCTC